>ERZ887849.3-NODE-3-length-260681-cov-17.040502_pt1 | contig 260681 bp, 232 predicted proteins | sample MGYA00521267_ERZ887849 | MGnify/ENA primary metagenome ERZ887849 (study PRJEB32303, sample SAMEA104408601) | aquatic metagenome | biome: Brackish water; feature: Pelagic; material: water | place: Baltic Sea | collected 2014-06-06T16:11:00 | depth 2,863 m ...
CCCACTTTAAAAATCTACCCATGGAAACGGAAATTACAGACTTCGATCGTGAAGTAACACAGGATAAAATGCCCACTTTTTTAAAGGTACTTTGTATCTTAACCTTTATCGGATCGGGCATCGGACTGCTTGGAGGAATTGCTAATCTTGCCTTTTTAACTCCTGACGTCTTGTACAAAACAATGATCGAAAACTCAAAACAATTGGATTCGGTATTGCCTCCTTATAATGAATTTGTTCAATGGTCCAACTACAGTAATATTGTATCATTCCTTATGTCAATACTTGGATTAGTAGCAGGTGTTTTAATGTGGAAAAGAAAAAAAGTAGGCTTTTATATTTATGTTTTCAGTTGGGTAGGCAGCGTTGTAATGACTGCTGTGGCATTCGATCATATTTCGGATTCTTTCACCGAAAAACTATTTCCTGTCGTGATAGCAATTAATGTCCTTTTAATGGCGGCCTTTGTTATTATGTACGGTATCAATTTAAAACACATGAACAAATGAGTAACGACGATTTACTAGATCCAACGATCTCAAACCAAAATCATGACAACGGTGGCGGTAACGCGGTTCTTCCTAATGCAACTGCAACACTGGTCTTGGGGATTATTTCGATTGTCGGTTGTATTTTTTACGGAATAGTAGGCTTAATCTGCGGAATCATTGCGCTCTCGCTTCACACGAAAGACAAACAATTGTACAAATCAAACCCAGATTATTACGCGAATTCATACAAAAATGCGAATGCAGGATACATCTGCGCCATTATCGGAACATCACTTTCTGCCATATATTTTGTTGTTGCACTCATTGTAATCATGGGAATAATTTCAGACAGAGGATTCTAAATGATTAATTGTAGCTGGAAAGAACACTGGGGGATAGACTGTCTTACGTGCGGTTTTCAGCGATCCTTTCTTCAGTTGATAGAAGGCAACCTTATTAAAAGCATAGAAACTTTCCCAGCAACGATACCGTTTTTGCTAACCATCGTTCTGCTAGGCCTTCACCTTTGGAGAAAGTATAAAAATGGATCGAAAGCGATAGTGGTGATGTTTAGCCTCACAAGTGTACTAATCGTTGCTAATTATATCGTAAAACTATCAAACGGAACTGCTTTTCAATAGAATATAAAATATTATGAGTGAAGAATTCGACGAACTAGGTGAAATAGATATCCTCGACGGGGACTTTGAAGATAAGTACAACGGCACGATTCCGGGTGGACTCCTCGCGCTTTGCATTCTTACTTTGGTCGGAAGCGTATTGATTTTATTGAAGGATTTCTTCACGTATAAAATGTATGTGGTAGCCAACGAATTTAAAAACACGTTCGACAATGGTCAAGGAGAAGATGTCATCAATGGCTTTTTCGCTTCAATAAAAATGATCTATACGTTGGAAGTGATTAGCTGCCTAATTGCAATCGCAGCAGCAATACTGATGATCAAGCTAAAAAAACTAGGATTCATACTTTATATAATTAGCACCATTCTATATGGCGCTGGTATCATTTGGTTCTGGTTTGTTGCCATGCAATTGCAATTAAACGAGGGATTGGTCTTTCTTTTCTTCATTTACCTTGCTGCTCCAATCGGATTTGTTATTATGTATGCAAGTCACAAAAAATATATGCACTAAACAATTTCAAAATATATGTCAGACGATAAAAAAATAATATTCTCAATGGTCGGAGTATCAAAGAATACTCCACAAGGGAAAACCATCATTAAAGATATTTATCTTTCTTTTTTCTACGGTGCAAAAATCGGGATTATCGGACTCAACGGGTCTGGTAAATCGACAGTAATGAAAATCATTGCAGGATTGGATCAGTCTTACCAAGGAGATGTCGTATTTTCTGATGGCTATACCGTTGGATACTTGCCTCAAGAGCCTGAGCTGGACGAAACGAAAACAGTAAAGGAAATTGTGATGGAAGGCGCACAAGAAACTGTGGATGTTTTGAAGGAATACGAAGACATCAACAATTCTTTTATGGACGAAGCTGTCATGAACGATCCTGACAAAATGGAACAGCTAATTGATCGGCAGGGACAAGTTCAGGATAAAATTGACGCGCTCGATGCCTGGGAATTGGATACTAAATTGAACCGTGCAATGGACGCTCTTCGTTGCCCTCCAGATGATCAGAAAATAGGAACATTGTCCGGTGGTGAACGCCGACGCGTCGCACTTTGCCGACTTCTTTTGAAAAATCCTGATATCCTGCTTTTGGACGAGCCAACCAACCACTTGGACGCCGAGTCAATTGAATGGCTTGAACAACATTTGCAGCAGTACAAAGGAACTGTAATTGCGGTAACTCACGACCGTTACTTCTTGGATAATGTAGCTGGATGGATTTTAGAGTTGGATCGAGGAGAGGGGATTCCATGGAAAGGAAATTACACTTCTTGGCTCGAACAAAAGTCAAAACGTCTGAAAGAAGAAGAAAAACAAGAATCGAAACGTCAAAAAGTATTGACGCGTGAGTTGGAATGGGTCAGAACCAATCCTAAAGGACGTCACGCAAAAAACAAGGCACGACTTTCTAACTATGACAAAATGCTTTCCGAAGATGTGAAAAGCAAAGAAGATATGTTGGAAATTCCAATTCCGAACGGACCTCGATTGGGTAACAATGTTATTGATGCAATCAACGTCTCCAAAGGCTTTGAAGATAAATTATTGTACGGCGATCTGAATTTCAAACTTCCTCCAGCAGGAATTGTCGGGATTATCGGCCCAAACGGTGCGGGTAAAACGACTATTTTCAAAATGATCATGGACGAATTACAGCCAGACAGCGGGGAATTCCAAGTAGGAGACACCGTTAAAATTGGTTATGTTGATCAATCTCATGAAGACATTCACCCTGAAAAAACAGTTTTTGAAGTCGTTTCGAACGGTTTGGAATTTGTTGAAGTGGGCAGTCAAAAAATCAATTCTAGAGCTTATTTATCGAAATTCAACTTCAGTGGATCTGATCAAAACAAAAAAGTTGGGGTTTTGTCTGGTGGAGAGCGAAATCGACTTCATTTAGCGATGACCTTAAAGACTGAAGCGAACGTTTTATTGCTGGATGAGCCAACCAACGATATCGATGTCAATACACTGCGAGCTTTGGAGGAAGGAATTCAGAATTTTGCGGGTTGCGCTGTAGTCATTTCCCACGACAGATGGTTCTTGGACCGTATTTGTACGCATATTCTTGCTTTTGAAGGAGATTCAGAAGTCTATTGGTTTGAAGGAGCGTACTCAGAATACGAGGAAAACAAGAAAAAACGACTTGGTGATCACGGACCTCGTAGAATTCGATACAAAAAGTTGATCAAATAAATGGCGCAACAATCCAACGATCCGCTGCATGGAAAAACACTGGAGTTTATTTTAAATGAACTCGTCGAGCATCTTGGCTGGGAGCAAATGGGACATTTAGTGCCTATTAATTGCTTCAACAGTGATCCTTCTATCAAAAGCAGTTTAAAATTTTTACGTAAAACACCTTGGGCACGTTCGAAAGTAGAGAAAATGTACATCGAACGCGTTCATCAATTTCTGGATAAATAATATGACAGTTAGAGACTTAGAACCGAAAGAATTGTGGAACAGATTTGCCGATTTGAATGCGGTACCTAGACCTTCCAAGAAAGAAGAACGCGTGATTCAATTCATGATGGATTTTGGGAAAGAGCTTGGTTTAGAGACTATTAAAGATGCGATCGGCAACGTGATCATCAAAAAACCAGCATCAAAAGGCATGGAAGATCGCAAAACGGTGATTCTTCAATCGCATCTGGATATGGTACACCAGAAAAATTCCGATACTGTCTTTGATTTTGATTCGCAAGGAATTGAAATGGTTGTAAATGGTGATTGGGTAGAAGCAAATGGAACAACTTTGGGAGCAGACAATGGAATCGGTGTATCAGCAATTATGGCTGTTCTAGCTTCAGATAGCATAAAACATCCAGCGATTGAAGCGATGTTTACGATTGATGAGGAAACGGGAATGACGGGAGCAATGCAGTTAGATCCTTCCAATTTTTCAGGAGAAATTCTTTTGAATTTAGATACTGAGGATGACGATGAATTGTCGATTGGCTGTGCAGGGGGAATTGATTCGAACACGAGTTATTCGTATCAAGAAGTGGCTATTGTTAACGGAAGTCACATGTTAGAAATTTCTATCCGAGGTTTGATCGGTGGACACTCGGGAATGGACATTGACAAGGGCAGAGGTAACGCGAACAAACTAATGAATCGTATTCTATACCATTTAATCTCTGTTGTTCCATATCAACTTGTCAGTATTGATGGGGGAAGTTTGCGAAATGCTATACCGAGAGAATCTAATACAATTGTAGCCGTTGAAAAACAGCACCTTGATAGATTTCATCATGATTTTGAACGCATCACTGCTGTTATCCAAGAGGAATTCAAATCAATCGAGAAAGATCTTGTTATCTCTTTGAAAAATTCGAACCAATCCTATGATGTTGCAGTTCATCAAGACGATTTGTTGAAGATTCTGAATACAATTTACGCTGTGCACAACGGAGTATTCCGAATGAGTCCTGATATAGAAGGACTCGTGGAAACTTCTTCCAGCCTGGCGCGCGTAATCGTTGCTGATGGTCGCTTTCAAACGCAATCCTTACAACGTAGTAGTATTGAATCTGGTAAGGATGACGTTGCCAATACCATACGCGCAGCATTTGAATTGATGGGATGTACCGTTGTGCAAACTGGCGATTACCCCGGATGGCAGCCAAATCCGAATTCCGAAGTACTACAATTGATGATAGGGCTTTACCGTGAGAAATTCAATGAAGAGCCGCAAGTAAAAGCTTGTCATGCAGGGCTAGAGTGTGGAATTCTACTCAAGCACCTTCCTGAAGTGGACATGATTTCATTCGGTCCAAACATACGAGCACCGCATTCTCCCGATGAGAAATGTCAAATTTCTTCCGTTCAGAAATTCTGGAGTTTTTACTTAGATGCTCTTGAACGAATCCCTCTGAAATAAACAAATGCAAAAGCACGAACTTGTCGAACTCGCCAATGCGAAGATGTATTTCGGAAAGTATGAGGGACGCTATTTAATCCATCTACCAGAACCTTATTTGGTTTGGTTTAAGCAAAAAGGGTTCCCCAAAGGCAAGCTTGGAAGGCAATTGGAATTGACTTTAGAGATAAAAATAAATGGTTTAGAACATTTAATTTATCCACTAATCGAGAAAAAGTAGTTTTTTAACTCCAAATGTAAACTGCACATTATTGAATTGATATTCTATTAGTTAGGCGGTTTAAACTCAAGCTATAGATTAATATATGAGTTTACAAAAACATAATTTTATTTAAATTTTATGTAACTATCGATGATATGTTACCGTAAATGATCTCAGATTTTGAAACAATTTACAAAATGCAAACAACAACCTTCGATATGATCAACAATAGAATTAAGCAGGCGAAATACAGATTGTCGCAGCACAAAGTACAAGGAGTTAATAGTAATCTTTCCATCTTTGAAGTAGCCAAACTCATGGATACGGTTAAAAGAGGGGATAACACTAATGAGAATAAAACCACATCTGTTTTCTTCTCTATGAATTAAAACACCTACATAAAAGAGATTAAAGTCCTGAACTTCCGATTTGTAATTGGAAATTCAGGACTTTTTTTTGTAAATTATGATTACATTTGTACAAATAACTGTAGTTTACAAATGTTAATTCAAGATCGTGTCAAATTAATCATGAAGTCTGGGAACCTCTCAGCGTCGGACTTTGCCGATAAAATCGATGTCAAGCGATCCAATCTTAGTCATATCCTCAGCGGAAGAAACAAGCCCAGCCTAGATTTTCTTGAAAAAGTCATTAACGCCTATCCCAATGTGAATGCAGCTTGGCTTATCACGGGAGAAACTCGAGAAGGGTCATTCGAAGGTTTAGAAAAAACACCAAAAGCGTCAGTTTCAAAAGAATTGAAAGAGACTAATGTAACTAGCGCGAAAGAAATTGAAAAAATTGTTCTGATGTATACAGACGGGACATTTGACACACTCACGCCTAATGAGCGATAATCCCTGAAGCAATCAACTCTTCATTCAAATAAAATGCCGCGAATTGCCCTGGTGTGATTCCCCTTTGGCGGTTTTCAAATAAAACGTAAATCCCATCTTCTAGGGCGTGCACAGTGCCTTTCTGCAAAGGCTGTCGATAACGAATCCGAATATCACAAGAAAGCCCGTTAAGACGCACTAAATCGTATCGACTGCTCACGAAGTGAATATCATTCAATTCAATCTTAAGCGCCCAACGGTTCAAGCCAGGATGCTGGTCCGTTTGCCCCGAAAATACTGTATTCGTTTGTACATCAAGCCCAATAACAAAGGATGGATTGGGTCTTCCACCAATATGCAACCCTTTTCTTTGACCAATAGTATAGTAATGAGCCCCTTGATGCGCAGCGACCACTTCACCCTCGTTTGGTTTGAATTCAAACGGGTTTGCGAGTTCTTTTACGTTTTCAGGAACGACTTGAATCGCCTCGTAGGTATCGAAAAGCGCTAATGTTTCTGGGATCTCCACAATTTCACCTTTTTTCGGTTCGAGCTTTTGCTGAAGAAACTGCGGAAGACTGATTTTCCCAACGAAACAAAGTCCTTGCGAGTCCTTTTTATCAGCGGTATGCAATCCCATTTGTTGTGCAATCTCTCGCACTTCTAACTTTAAAAGTCCACCAATAGGGAAGAGTGCCTTAGCTAATTGATCTTGACTTAATTGACAAAGGAAATAGGATTGATCTTTATTCGGATCTCGCCCAGCTACAAGCCCAAAAGTACCGTTTTCATGTGCAATTTTTTGGCAGTAGTGCCCAGTTGCGACGTAATCTGCCCCCAGTTCCATTGCCGCTTTTAGGAATACATCAAATTTAATTTCACGATTGCAAAGCACATCCGGATTAGGCGTTCTACCTGCTTGATATTCGTCAAACATATAATCAACAATGCGCTCTTTATAGTCTTTACTTAGATCGATCACTTGAAACGGAATACCAAGCTCCTGTGCTATAAGTAAAGCATCGTTTGAGTCGTCAATCCATGGGCAATCATCGGATAATGTTACCGATTCGTCGTGCCAATTTTTCATGAACATACCAATAACTTCATATCCTTCTTGTTGAAGAAGATAAGCCGCTACACTGGAGTCTACACCACCAGATAATCCTACAACCACACGTTTCATGTTGCAAAAGTACAACATAAATATATTTTACAGATGTGTACATTTGTAACATTTTAGTTTACAATTGTAATTACATTTGTAAACTACAATAATTAACATTTGTTACAGCTCGCATAAAGAGAACGCGGTACTATTTTTGTATTTTCGATCCTATCAAAACAGTTAGTGTCATATTATCCTTGTTCTTCGGAAGCATCGCTTTTGCTCAAGACTGCGAAAAAGTACTTTTCATAGGCTCCGTAGAAGACACGGTTCGACCTCAAGGTTTTTACAATCTTATGGTGATTAACAAGTCCAGCGGTCAAGGTGTTTTTGGTCAGCCAGATGGTACATTCAGTGTTTACGCTAACCCTGGAGATACAATTAGCCTTTCTGTTCGTGGATACACTGCGGTAACGACCTATGTCAAAGCAGACTCCAACTGTCAATTCAAATCCGCGTTCTATATCGCCGGGAAGGTGCAGGAAATCGAAGCGGTAGAAGTCCGGCCTTTAAAGACATTGCAACAAATCAAGGCGGAACGACAGGCGCTAGCGATGCGCGATACTCGCATGGTGACAGGGATTGAAGTGATGCAAAGTCCGATTACGGCTTTGTACCAAGCATTCTCCAAAAAAGAGCGTGCGAAGCGCTGGGTTGCTGAACAAGAGTATCAGGACGATCAAACACGACTGCTTCGTGAATTGCTCCGAAATTATGTCGCTTACGAAATTATTGAGCTGTCACAAGATGAGTTCGAGGAATTCATTTTCTTTTTGAATATGGATGATTCATTCTTGAAAACAGCATCAGAAATGGAGTTAATCACCTTTATTAAAGACAAGTTTGAGCATTATCAGGCTCAGAGATAACTTCGGAATCGTAAATGCAACGCGCACGAATACCGCACAATCCTAGTAAATTCAATACCTTTACCGAAGAATTTCTTTGATATACAATCTTGAGATTCTCGGAAAATGAAAATAATATCTCTTGTAACAGGTGGAGCCGGTTTTATTGGCTCACATGTGGTTAATCATTTGATTAAACAAGGTCATGATGTGGTAGTATTAGATGATTTATCGGGAGGTAATGAAGGGAATATTCCTCTACAAGCAACCTTCTACAAAGGCTCAATCCTAGACCAATCACTCATCCACGAACTTTTTGAAAAATATCAATTTTCTTATGTGTATCATTTGGCAGCCTACGCAGCAGAAGGACTCAGTCATTTCATTCGTAATTTCAACTACAAAAACAACTTAATCGGTAGTGTTAATTTAATTAATGCCTCTGTGAACCATCACGTGAAGTGTTTTGTTTTTACTTCTTCCATAGCTGTTTATGGCCCGAATTCCTTGCCGCACATAGAATCACAATATCCGCAGCCAGAAGATCCTTATGGAATAGCAAAATATGCCGTAGAGATGGACTTGAAAAATGCGCAGAAAATGTTTGGAATGGATTTTATCATTTTCAGACCGCACAATGTTTATGGCAAACACCAAAATATAGGGGATAAATACAGAAATGTTGTAGGTATTTTCATGAATCAAATTTTAGAAGGAAAACCACTGACAATTTTTGGAAATGGTGAGCAAACACGTGCTTTTACGCATGTCGATGATGTGGCTCCGTATATCGCCAGCTCTGTAAATATTCCAAAAGCACGAAACTCCATCTTCAACATAGGGAATGAAACCGTTTATTCGGTAAAAGATTTGGCCATTGCTATCCTCGAAGCTTTGCATTCTAATGTCGAAATTCAATGTATCGAAAAACGAGAAGAAGCAATTCACTCGTATGCTGATCACAGTAAGTTTGATGCAATCTTCAATCCAAAAGAAAAAGTACAATTATCAACAGGACTCTTGGAGATGGCAGAATGGGTCAAATCTCATGGAGTACAATCCAGCAGCGAGTTTGAAGCCATAGAAATCAAGCATAAATTACCGAAATCTTGGCAAAAAAAAATAAAAAATGAACAATAACCCATTGGTTTCTATAATCATGGCTGTCAAAGATACAGAGCCGTATCTTCGTGATTGTCTTGACTCCATTCTTGCTCAGACGTATAATAATTGGGAATTGATCGCAGTAAACGATCATTCTTCGGATCAAAGTCCGCAAATACTTCAGGAATACGCCCAAAAAGATTCGAGAGTACGATTTTTGAATAGCGATGCGCCAAAGCTAATCCCAACATTACAAGTAGGTTATCGCGCATCGAAAGGGGAGTTGATCAATAGGATGGATTCCGATGATAAAATGCCAGAAGATAAAATCCAAGCATTGGTGTCGGAGTGGATGAAATACGGAAAAGGCACTGTAATCGCCGGGGGAACAGAACATTTTGTCGACGAAGGAACAGTTGGAGATGGATTTATTCGCTATGAACGATGGCTGAATGAAGTCGCTCGCACAAGTACCCATTACCAAGAAATTTACAGAGAATGCGTAATTCCGTCTCATTGCTGGATGGTTCACCGCGAGGATTTCGACGCTGTGGGCGCTTTCGATCCTATCATTTACCCAGAAGATTATGACTTGTGCTTTCGTTTCTATCGATATGGATTAAAAATCGTTGGGATGGATAAAATACTTCATTTTTGGCGTGATCGCTCGGATCGCATTTCACGCACCTGGGATGAATACAAAGACAATCGCTACTTCGATTTGAAACTTCGCTTTTTTTACGAACTCGACAGAGACTATAATCGGCCACTTATACTTTGGGGCGCAGGACGAAATGGAAAGGACATGGCCAAACTTTTACTGTCGAATCAAGACACTTTTCATTGGGCTTGTGACAACGAGAGAAAAATCGGAAAAGATATTTACGGCATTACTATGGAACATTTTGATTGCATTCCTGAAATAAATAATGCACAAATTATCATAGTAGTGTCATCGCCTGATGGTAAAAAAGAAATCGAAGCACAACTTCAATCCTGGAACAAACAACCTGTTAAAGATTACTGGTTTTTTGCTTAGTTCTGGCAAAAGAAATTGATGCTTTCCATAAAAAAAAAGCGACAATCCGAAGATTATCGCTTTCAAATATTGAAGATGTAATTTTATTGACCTTCTAATTCTTTCACACGCTTATCGCGCTGCATTGGGTTTTCCCCGTTGTTCTTCTGTTTAAACAACTCATAACGGGTTGGCTGGCGTTCTTCTGGCCAGCTATTGTTATTCAAATCAGTATCAGCAGTTTCCAAGAAAGGATCCAAGCGAATCGCATCAACTTCCTTGTCAAACATAAATACTTTCGATACCGATTCTTCGCTTCGTCGCCAAATCTCTGCAGGAATTCGAACAACTTCATTGGAACCATCGTTAAAAGTAAATCGCAAAATAAGCGGCATTGGAATTCCTCCTTTATTGGTGAATTTCAATTCATAAAACTGCTTTCCTGAATTTAGGAGTACCAACTCTTCCTCTGACAGTCCTTCTTTAAATTCTTCATAGTCTTTTCTATCAAGCGCATCCACTGCGTAAATATCACGTTTTGCATAGAAATCATCGATATCCGAATCGCGCTCGTTCACTGTCTCTTTAACGCTTTCCTTGTTTCTAGACTCACCAACAAAGACATCTGCGTTGTCATCACGCTCTTTATCAGCTGCTTTTTCCACTTCTGGATTCATGGTATTCAATTCGTACCAATTCACTTCGTCTAAGCTAATATCTACATGGTCTGTTGTGAAAAACCAAGCTCTCCAAAACCAATCCAAATCAACGGCAGAAGCGTCCTCCATTGTTCTAAAGAAATCTGCTGGAGTCGGATGCTTGAATGCCCATCTTTCGCAATACTTTTTGAATGCGTAATCAAACAACTCGCGACCCATGATCGTCTCACGAAGGATATTGAGTGCAGTCGCTGGCTTTCCGTAAGCGTTGTTTCCAAATTGCCAGATAGATTCCGAATTTGTCATAATAGGAGAGATGTAGTCCGTATCACCGCGCATATAATCTGCAATCATATAAGCAGGCCCCCTTCGTGAAGGATAACCGCGTTCCCATTCTTGCTCCGTTAAATACTGAACAAATGTATTCAATCCTTCATCCATCCAAGTCCATTGACGTTCGTCTGAATTGATAATCATCGGGAAGAAATTGTGACCAACTTCATGGATGATCACACCCCACATGCCGTATTTAGTTCTCTCTGAATACGTTCCGTCCGCTTCTGGTCGGCCGCCATTAAAACAAATCATTGGGTATTCCATACCGATCCACTTAGAATGCACAGAAATCGCAACAGGGTAGGTGTAATCAATCGTGTATTTTGAATAGGTTTTAATGGTATGCGCTACCAATTTCGTAGAATAACGTTCCCAAAGAGGATTCCCTTCTTTTGGATAGTAAGACATGCAAAGAACATTCTTATTTCCAACAGACTGGTTTTGAGCATCCCATATAAACTTTCGAGAAGATGCAAAAGCGAAATCACGCACGTTTTCTGCTTTGAAAATCCATGTTTTTTCATCTTTAGCTTTTTCTTTCTCTTTAGCTTCGGCTTCTGCTTGCGTCACAATCATCACAGGAGCATCGGCTGTTCGCGCCTTTTTCAAGCGTGATCGTTGCTCTGACGACAACACGCTGCTTTCGTTCTGAAGAACACCCGTCGCTCCGACAATGTGGTCTCCAGGCACAGTAATCGCCACTTCATAGTCGCCAAATGCCAATGCAAATTCACCACGACCTAAAAATTGTTTGTTCTGCCATCCTTCAACATCGTTGTACACGCACATCCTTGGAAACCATTGTGCAATCGTGTAGAGGTAATTGTCTTCATCTTCGAAATACTCATAGCCTGAACGGCCACCGATTTTCATTCGATCGTTGATATTGTACCACCATTTAATACTAAACGATACGCTTGCACCATCCTTCAATGGTTGATCAAGGTCAATTCGCAGCATCGTTTTATTAATAGCGTAACGCATGTCTTTGCCCGAAGTAGATTTAACTTCTTCAATCTTAAATCCACCGTCGAATTTAAATTCACGTTTTACCACGTCATCAATAGAACGAAAATCTTCCATACGCTCGATCGTAATAAGCTTAGAATCTGAGTCTTCCGCCCTCATATTCTGGTCGAGCTGAATCCAAAGATAATCTAGTTGATCCGGTGAATTATTGGTATACGTGATCGTTTCCTCTCCGTAAATTCGCTGTTTTTTATCATCCAAACGCACTTCAATGTCGTAATCCGCTTTTTGCTGATAATAAGCGTGACCAGGTGCCCCAGCAGCATTTCTGTATTCGTTTGGTGTTGGTAATTCTTCGCCCAACTGCGCGAATTTGTTTTGTGCCATCAGTAATCCTGGCGTAAACAATGCCAATAACAAGACTTTTTTCATTCTTCGTTCTTTTCGATTTGTATAGTTTGTGTTTGTTCTATAGGTGTGAATGCCGAGGTAATCGTTCGGCCTTGATAGTAAAAGGTGAGTTTATTTTGCTGATCTTCAAACGTCTCCATTAAAGCATCGAAAGTGACATCAAAATTCTTCTCCAATTCAACTTCTTTCGATTCAAAGTAAAGGTTTGTCGTTCCTTCCAGCGAAACCTGATTCCCCATAAACTTGAAGTCTACTTTGGAATCACTGCTTGAAAGCACAAAATGTTTATTGATATACGTTTCAATTTCATCAATTTCAGTTTCAGAAAGTGAGGCCATATTGTCAATTGATCCTCCTTGGGATTCGAGACAGCGTTCAAAATCATGTGTCGTAACAACGATGGTAAGTTCTAACTTCTGAGTGAAATCGTTGTATTCCATCTCTGCAAAGCTGAAGTAGAAGTCGTGCGCACTCGCACTTGAAGTCGATAAAACGACCATGAATATGAGGAGAAGCGTTTTCATTTGTCTAGCGACGCAATTTACGAATATTTATAGGAGAAAAGACAACCGTTTATCCATTATCCTTGTAATTTTACCGTTTCTTTTAAACAAACACCACTGTCATGAAAATAGGTATTGTTGGATGCGGCAACTTAGGTATATCAATACTTAAAGGAATAACATCTAAAATTAATGATAAACAAATAGTTGCGTCGAAAAGAAATGTAGGAAACATTACGTATTTAGCTTCGGAAAGAGTGCATATTACAAGTGACAATTATTTCCTTTTGAAAGAATGTGATCTTATCATTCTTGCATTAAAACCTTTCACCATTTTACCATTCATCCAAGAGCATCGAGATCATCTAGACCCTGAAAGACATACATTAATTTCAGTAGCAACAGGTGTGACGATTTCTCAAATTAAGGATGCGGCTGGCAAAGAGATTGGTATTTATAGAGCTATGCCAAACACCGCTACATCCGTTAATGAATCAATGACAGCGATTTCTTCTAGTTCCGATCCTTTGGAAAGAAAAGCCAACGTGGAGGAGATTTTTAATGCGCTGGGAGAGACAATTCTTATCGAGGAAGCTTTAATGGACGCAGCTACAATCCTAGGCGCATGCGGAATCGCCTATGTACTTCGATTCATGAGAGCGATGATACAGGGTGGGATAGAGGTTGGCTTTGACGCTGCCACTGCCACAAAAATCGTAAGTCAAACCATCAAGGGAGCCTCTGAATTAATTATACAAAACGGGACACATCCAGAAGAAGAAATTGACAAAGTTACAACGCCAAAAGGCTGCACTATTGTAGGGCTAAACGAAATGGAACATTCCGGCTTTAGCAGCTCATTGATCAAAGGAATTGTTGCGAGTTATCGAAAAATTGAATAGAACGAATTAAGCGTTTCCTTTTGCGTAATCTGCTAGAAACGTCTTTAATCCAGAATCCGTCAATGGATGATTCAAAAGTGCCATGATTGCCTTCAAGGGAACCGTAGCAACATCTGCACCCAATTCAGCGCATTGAATTATATGCATTGGATGACGAACTGAAGCTGCCAAAATCTCCGTATCAAAGGTATAATTATCGTAAATCATTCGAATTTGGGCAATTAGATCCATTCCGTCCATCGAAATATCGTCCAAACGCCCTACAAACGGAGAAACGTAAGTCGCGCCTGCTTTTGCCGCCAACAGCGCTTGACCAGCAGAGAAAATCAACGTACAATTTGTTTTAATCCCCTTCGAAGAGAAGTATTTAATGGCTTTGATACCGTCTTTGATCATTGGCACCTTTACAACGATATTTGGATGCAGCCCAGCCAAATGCTCACCTTCTTTGATCATTCCTTCGTAATCCGTTGCAATCACTTCAGCACTGATAGGACCGTCAACGATACCACAAATAGCAACGTAATGCCGTAAGATATTTTCAGTTCCAGTGATACCTTCCTTTGCCATGAGCGAAGGGTTTGTGGTAACTCCGTCCAAAACACCAAGATCGTTCGCTTCTCTGATCTCGTTAAGGTTTGCTGTATCGATAAAAAACTTCATAAACGTTGCATTTGATTTTGTCAAAAATAGACAAGAAGTCCAGACAAAACGAACCGTTGAAAAACAAATTATCCACTCGTTTTACACAAAAAGTCGCTTGAATTCTGTTAAAGACTAACCACCACGCGGCCATACTGCTCCATCACATGGAAAACAACACGCTCTTCAAAAGCTTTATTGTCAAACTGATTGCTGATTCTTACGAGCTCTTCAGTGAAATCAGCATACTGTTGCTCATTGCCCTCCTGCATGTAACGAATCATATTTACATGAACTGTTCCAGCTTCATCCCTTAATACATAATAACTCACCTCAGAAGGCATTGCAGCATCAAAAAGAATGGACTTTAATGCGGACGCATCAGGCTTAGTAATCGTTCGATCAAGGTATAAATCTTTATTTTTCTCCGAAAAATAGGAAGGGAGCGACTCTTTTTTAAATACAAAAAACTCCTTAGATGCGCCATCTGTGAACGAAATCGTTGATGCATCCCCCTTGAAGCAAGAAGTCTGAATTTCAGCGGCAAGCCAACTATGATAAAGCTCTAGTTGATTCATGCATTCATCAATTTCAATTTCTACCATCAATTTATCTTCGGAGAAAAACACCTTCGTTTCCCTTTCTTCCGAATCTGAAGTCGCGAAAGAACCGCAATTCCCTAAAGGGTTTCCAGAGAAAAAATCTTTTAGGCAGTCCTGATATGCCAATGTCTTATCTTCTGCTTCTGCTTCACCACAAGACGCTAGGGAAGCAGCAAGTATTGCAATGAAGATTAATAGTTTTCGATTCATCTGATCTTTTTTTTTATTTGATTAGAGCTTCACTTTTTTCTGGGAAACACGCAGACAGCTAACATGAATATCGTCGAAGTGAGTGGGATGAAGACCTTTGTTCCAGAGAACAAATTCCATGTTTTTATAATTAACATCTTGAAAGGGCGTTGCAAGAATCTCAATCCTCCTCCAATCACCATCCGTTTCAATGATTTCATCGGAATAATGAAAAAATGGTCTTGGGCTTTCTGTTTGTATGGCGATAAAGGACTCGGCATCACCTTTTACCCATGTTTTTATGGAAATATGTGTCGTTCCTTTCGGCACATCAAAGGTAGTTGGGTCGGAGTACTCCACATTTTCAGGCACAAACTTCGCGTATCTAACAGAATGCGATCGAGTCGATTTTCTATAACTTGAATACGCAATGCCAGTAATCTTTTCAAATGAAAAATACGAAGAGGACAAGGTGTCTATTTTAGAAACATAAACCGACTCAATTCCTTTTTTCGAATCCTCCATAACTGGAGATTGCACCAATAAATCTTGAGATTCAGACCTTTCTTCGCGCCCGAAAACATGCCAATACAGATCTTTATTCATTCCGTCCCAATGCAAGACGCCTACAGACAATTGATAGCTTTGAAACCAATTTAAAATGATAGCAGCCAAAATAAAAAGATTCACAAGAAAACGTTTGAATCGATTTTGTTCGAAAAGATACGTTAAGAAGGCTCCCAAAGCGAATGCTAAAATTGGGTAGAGATTAATGTAACCGCGATTTCCCATACCAACAAACCACCAGCACCACCAGGAAGCAAGTACATAATAGTAAATCGGAATCATGAACACTACAAAAAGGAAGATGGAAGGAACGCGTTTTCTGAGGAAAAACAGTCCAATTAAGGAAAGCAACATCACAGGAGAGTAAATCAACCAGCCGTTCCGATAGCTAAAAAGTGAATCGAACAAATGAGGATCTGTAAAAAAGAATTTTTCATCACTATACGCATCCATCCAGAGACTTCCTGAAATGTACCAATTGTAGAGTAATTGCGGCAAAAGCATCAGAAGGATGCACGAGAAACCGAGTAAAACGTGTTTTCTCTTTTTTAACAAGAGCATCAATCTCGCCTTAAAATTGGCCAATGTTTGTACACGATATAAAAGAATAAACGAAAGGAAAAGCACATCTAAATTTCGTACGGCAATCATTAACCCTCCGGCAACACCAAGCAAAAGAACGTATTTCAATCGATGCGTTTCTAACCATTTGACGGTACCAAATAAATACATGGCGATCAAAGCAAAGCTGTAGCTATGTGTTAAAGCAAAGTCATAAGTCGAATAATAAAAAAGATTGGTTGCCAGATAGATAATAAGCACTGCGCTAGCTGTTACGCGATCATCAAAGTGAATCAACAGGACTTTGCTTAAAAAGTACAATCCAAGAATGGTGTAGAAAAGTGTACCTATTAAAAGTGCGATTTGATAAGGGTAAGAATACCCATTCGGTGGAGCATTAACAAAACTGGTCGATAGGTGTGCAGCTGCAAAAAATGGACTATACATAATTGCCATTCCTGGAGGGAACTTGATGTATTTCCGATCGTCCTTGGTAACGTTAAACCAAATTTTAGTATCGTTTTTATAGACGTAATCTTCGTGATTCGAAAATTGAAGATCACCATGAATAAACAGCGCGGGCAAATAACTGTAGTACCCTTTAACATCGCCTGAAATAACGGCATTGGGATTCTTCCAGCTTTCGTTACCAATTAGCCTAGAAAGTAACACAACGAAAATCAAAACGGATGACCATTTTGTGTAAGGGCTCGTATGAAAGATTCTTAGCATGAGCAGTGCTAAAATAGTACAAAATTGGAAGTGAGATTCTAGGGATTTCGATAATCAACGAATGAGATGTCGAATTACTTTTGTCTTTGTGTTCTATTCTCGAAAAATGTAAACTGTGATTGCCTAAACGTCGATAGCTACCGAAACTATAAGGCACAAAAGAGGGGTAAGCTACTCATATCGCACCGCTACAACCTCTTACCCTTGCTACGTTCCCGTCCTGGGGGATTCAGAGGGAGCTGGTCGTACAAGACTTACCCCGCGGCAAAAGTAATAGGTTTCTTGTGATACGCAATAGACTTTGATGGAAAAATGATGTTCATTAAGAAAAAAATGCGTCCCAATTCCATTTTTCATTGGAAACAGCCCTTTTTTAAAGGTTTAGTCATAAAAAAAGGAAGCCTTTAGACTTCCTTTCTTCGGTTTAGTTTTACTAGGACTTCGGTAAAACTACAGAATCGATTACGTGAATCACTCCATTTGATTGCATTACATCGTATACAGAGATGTTTGCTGAGTTTCCATTTTCATCTGTAATCACAATGTTGTGTGCACCATTCATGCTTGCCGTTAATGTTCCACCGCTTAAAGTGGTCATCGTTGCTTTTCCTCCACCTTTTTTGATTTCCTTGGCAATTGCATCGAAAGTAAAGTTTCCAGAAACCACGTGGTATTTCAAAATAGAGCCCAACATTTCTTTGTTTTCAGGCTTGAGAAGTGTTGCCACGGTTCCTTCAGGAAGATTTTCAAATGCGTCGTTTACTGGTGCGAAAACTGTAAAAGGTCCTGCCGTTTGTAAAGCATCAACCAATCCAGCTGCTTGCACTGCTGCAACGAGTGTTGTATGATCTTCTGAGTTTACAGCGTTTTCAACGATGTTCTTCTTTGGGAACATTTCTTCACCACCTACAACTGTTGTTTGAGCGAAAGAGTTATCAGCTAATGTCATTGTAATCACTGCGAGAGTTAAAAATGTACGTTTCATCTTTTGTGTTTTTTGTTTGAATTTGGGATATCTACGACACTGGATTTCTTTTGGATTTCATCAAACAAAAAAAAGTCCTAACATTTCTGAAAGGACTCTGGTTATCAATGCTTTATTTTTAAATTATAAATGCATAAAACTTTTCTTCGCTAGTAATTCATCTTCTGATTCTCGATATTCTGGATCATCAACACAACAATCAACTGGGCAAACCGCAGCACATTGTGGCTCATCATGAAAACCAACACATTCTGTACATTTATCTGTTACAATGTAATATACATCCATATCAACTGGCTCATGCTCGTCGTCTGCAACAACATCGTTTCCATCCAAAGTAGTTATCATACCTGTTAACGATGTCCCGTCAGAATAACGCCATTCAGCCCCTCCTTCATAGATTGCATTGTTTGGACACTCTGGTTCGCAGGCTCCACAATTAATGCATTCATCCGTGATCATTATTGCCATATCGCTAATTTTGAATGCAAATATAAGGGTTTGAAAAGTATTCTCAACAACTAAGCAATTGATTTCATTTACAATTCTTCGTGAATAATAAAACCACTAATTTTGTACCGTGAAACAACAAGAAATAATAAAAGGGTTTGCCCAACTCGGTATTTTAATGCGAGCACTCGGCGCGAACGAAGAATGGACGGACTTTTCCATAGGGGTGACTAAGGAGGAGTACGAAGACTTGCAATACACCATAAACCGTCAAGTGAGTTACAATGGTTGGTTTGTCAAAGAAAACGTTCGTAAAAGTTTAAATGCCCTTGGAAGTCTTCTGAATGAAGACGACTTAAATAATTGGACAAAAACGTATTCGTTCAACGAAAGCCCGAAACGAGTGGCTGTGATTATGGCTGGAAACATTCCTTTGGTTGGATTTCATGATTTTCTATGTGTTTTGGTTTCCGGACATCATGTTGTTGCCAAATTGAGTAGTGAAGATCGAACTTTGCTACCGAAACTTGCAGAAGTATTGGTACAATTAGTTCCGAGCCTAAAAGAAAGAATTACGTTTTCGGAAGGTAAAATCAGCGACATCGAAGCTGTTATTGCAACGGGAAGTAATAATTCTCTGAAGTTTTTCGAAGAATATTTCGGTAAATACCCGCACATTTTCAGAAAGAATAGAACATCGATTGCTGTAATCACAGGCGAAGAATCAAAAGAACAACTTGAAAATTTAGGAGAAGATATTTTTACCTATTTCGGACTGGGTTGTCGCAACGTATCCCATTTATTTATCCCTCAAGATTTCGAACTTTCCCGCTTTTTTGAAGCTATTGTGCCGCATCACGAAGTTATTCACAACAACAAATACGGTAACAACTACGATTATCACAAAGCTATTTTCCTTTTGAACAAGGTGGAATTGCTCGACAATAACTTTGTACTTCTCAAAAAATCTGAAGAATTATTTTCACCACTTGCGATGCTACATTATCATCGTTATTCAGAGAACCCTGAAGTAGAAGAATATCTCACTAAACATAAAGAAGACATTCAAGTTGTTGTGGGAATGAACTACCTTCCTTTTGGGAAAGCACAAAAGCCAGAACTCAACGATTACGCTGATGGCATCGACACAATGAGCTGGCTTACAAGTTTAAAATAACGCACAATACGGCATTGTTTTTGGATAACTCATGGAAACAACGTAAATTATCTTTCATGCGGATTGTACTCTTTATTGTCATTGTTTTAGCAGGGAATTTTGTCTTTTCACAGGATAGCGACACTTCTGTGGCCAAGCATCTCGATTTGCCCGCAGTCCGCTACGATAAATATTTTGATCTACATTATCGCCAAAAACTAAATCAGATTCGACGCACCTATCCGCTTGCATTAAGAGCCAAAGAGATTCTTGACGAACTTGAAGAAGATCTTGAGAATGCCGATTCAAAAAGAAAAAAACGCAAACTGACCAAAGAGCGCAAAAACGAGTTGAAGGATGAATTTACGTACCTCGTCAAAGACCTCTATATCGGTGAAGGCGCCATGTTATTTAAACTAATTCACCGTGAAACAGGGGCATCCGTGACGGAAATACTAGAAGAATACAAAGGAAGTTTCTACGCAAAATCCGTCCAGGCAACATTCTCTCTTTACGGTCATGATACCGACAGTAAATTTGATGCACAGGGCGAAGATTGGATTTCTGAACTTGTAATTAGAGATATAGAATCCGGAAAAATCCAAATCGATCTCAACGTTGTGAAGATGTCGAAAGAGGAATTCAAAGACAATATGAAAGACTACCGACAGAACTACCGCGAGCACAAGAAAAACGTTCGTAAGGCGAAACGCGACGACTAGACTTCCGAATAATTTCGTAATCCCGATTTTCAATTGTTAAATTGACTACTTTCGTCCGCCTTTAAGTTGAAGGCAGCTAGATGTTTGCTCATCGGTGGAAAAAATATACGAAACATTGATTCAATCTCTTTTGGAAAAGGGTTTTGGATCCGTAGTCGGATGGTTCTCAAGCGAAGAGATCTCTGGACTTCGAGAAGCGTTGAAGAATCGCTACGATCAAGACGCATTTCGCTTGGCAGCCATCGGTAAAGGTGCTGTAAAAACGAAGGAAACCTCCATTCGTAACGATCAAATTCATTGGCTGAACAAGACTGATTTGGTTCCCCAAGAATCTTGCTTTTTCACAAAGATTGATAGTTTTATCGAGTACTTAAATCGCACGTGCTATGCAGGAATTCGTTCCAGTGAATTTCATTATGCAGTTTACGAAAAAGGCTCATTCTACCGCAGGCACGTAGATCAGTTCAATAACGATGATCGCAGAAAATTCTCCATGGTTATGTACCTAACGGAGGACTGGAAGGAAGGCGATGGAGGCGAGTTGATGCTTTACGGTGATGAAACAACTAAAATAGAACCAATTGGAGGCAAAATCGTCATCTTTTCAAGCGAAATCGAACACGAAGTCTTACTTTCATCGCACCAACGTCTCAGCTTGACAGGCTGGCTAAGAAGCATCTAATTTTTTCTTACAAAAGACCACAAAACAACAAGATAGTCCGTAATTTTGAGTTATGGCCACACGCGTAAAAAATCTCCCAGGACCAAAAGGAATTCCTGTTTTCGGACATCTATTCTCATTGGATCTTCCAGACCTTCACAACCAAATAGAGACTTGGGCTGATGAACATGGTGATGTCTTCATGCTTGATCTAGGAATCTTTAAACCGCTTGTAGTAGCGCGTCCGTCTATGATTCAGAAGATTCTAGCAGATCGTCCAGATGGTTATATTCGCAGCTCCAAATTGAGAAAGGTAATTCTAGAAGGCGGTGTGAATGGTGTATTTAACGCAGAAGGAGACGATTGGAAACGACACCGTCATATCGTTGCCAAAGGGTTGGACGTTCGACACCAGAAAGATTTCTACCCCGCAATGACACCAGTCTTGGAGCGACTTTACAACAAATGGAAACAACATGCCGATTCCGAGGAAGCATTTGACATTCAGAAAGATTTATTCCGTTTCACAGTAGACGTGACGGCTTCCCTCGCTTTTGGATACCCAATGAATACGTTAGAGCAGGAGGGAAGTGCAATTCAGGATCACATGAACAAAGTTTTTCCGACTATTTTCAACCGATTAAACATGCCTATTCCTTGGTATAAACTGTACAAAAAGAAGGGAGATAAGGAATTTGACGTGGCTGTTGATGAAATGAATCGACTTGTGGATGAGTTTATTGTAAGCGCCAAACAGCGACTGCAGGACAATCCAGAATTGAAGAAAAACCCACCATCAGTTATTGAAGCAATTCTCGTAGCTGCCGAAGAAGATCCCAATTTCAACGATGAAGAAGTTCGTGGGAACCTTTTAACCCTGCTACTTGCGGGAGAAGATACGACAGCGCATACCTTAACATGGTTGATCTACTTGCTCGCGGATCAGCCAGAAGTCGTGGAGAATATGCGCAAAGAAGCGGATTCCGTATTGGGCGATGATTTCTGGGCAACCAGATACGACCAAAACAGTCAAATGAAATACATCGAGGGAACTGCGTTCGAATCCATGCGATTCAAACCTGTGGCACCTGTCATGCTTTTTGAAACTCTGGAAGACTTTGAGGTTGAAGGTGTTTTCATAGAAAAAGGGCAACGAATATTAACACAACATCGCTACGCGAGCTTACAGGAAGAAAATTTTACGAGTTCTGCGGAATTCAAACCAGAAAGATGGTTAAAAGAAAGCCGTTGTCCCGTGCATAATACAGAAGCCTTTACTCCTTTTGGTGGTGGACCGAGATATTGTCCAGGTAGAAATCTAGCCATTCTTGAGATCCGAATGGTCATGTCCATGTTATTGAAAAACTTTGAAGTTGAAATCGTTGGAAAGGAAGACGTTAAAGAAATCATGGCTTTCGTCATGATGGCATCAGGCTATAAAGCGAAATTAAAGCACCGAAAATAGAGCATTTTTCGCCAATTAACATTTACTAACAAATCTCCTGAAAGGTTTCTGAGTAACTTCGTCTCATCCCAAAAGGAACAAATTGGAAAACTGCAAAGCCAAAGGTGAAGTTAGCACGCTTACAAGGCGAATTTTTACGGATGTGAATCAAATTCCAACACAAGATTGGAACTGCGTTCAAGCTGAACGAAACATCTATCTATCCATACCTTATTTAAAGGCCTTGCAGCACGGGATGGGTTCGAAAATGAAGTTCTTTTTCGTTATTTCCTACATCACAGACGGTACTCCCGTCATGATTTCATCTTTTCAGTTGGTCCGATTCAAAGACAAACGGAAGAAATATACTGTGCATCTCTGCAAGTTATCATATCACTTAACGAAGAAGTTGGAAGACGCCTTAACGCTGAATGTGTTGGTTTGTGGAAACGTATTTTCAGATGGTGAAAATGGATTGCTTTGGTCTAATTTAATTACACCAGAAGACGCCATGGAAGAAGCAGAACAGGTGATTGAAGATTTAAAAAAGAAAGAAAAAGTGAACGAAGAGTCTTCCGTAATCCTTTTCAAAGAGTTCTGGACGAAATCAGTGACTTTCAGTGATCGACTGAAGCAATTCAGTTACCGCCATTTCATGATAGATGTGAATATGGTACTGAAAATGCATTCAGATTGGCAAACGTTTGATGATTACCTGTCTAGCATGAAGACAAAATTCAGAACGCGTGCAAAAAGCATTTTAAAGAAATCGGAATCTCTGGAGCTAAGATCACTTTCTTCAGATGAAATTGTTCAATACCAAGATAAAATAGATCTACTTTTTTCCAATGTTCTAGAAAAGTCTGATTTCAGTGTGGGTGTGATGACATCTGAAACTTTTAGCTTGCTCAAAGAAGCACTTCCGCAAGCGTTCAAGGTAACTGGTGCATTTTATAAAGGCGAATTGGTGGGATTCAGCACGTCATTTGTGAATGGACAAATTTTAGAAGCGAACTACGTGGGAATCGATTACGAACTCAACAACGAACTCTGTATCTATCAGCGCATTCTGCTCGATTATATAACGCAAGGATTGAACTTGAGTGTTGCCGAGATTCACTTGGGAAGAACAGCTGAATTAATGAAAAGTCAAATTGGCGCTTTGCCCGAAAATATGAGTTTGTACATCAAACATCAAAAAAGTGTCCCGAATTTGTTGCTAAAACCAATTATAGAGTCCATTTCACCGAGTGAATTTGAGCTTCGTCCACCTTTTAAATCTAATTTCAATTAATGGATTCTTTAACGCAAATTGTACTCGGCGCAGCAGTAGGAGAGGCCGTTCTTGGTAAAAAAGTTGGAAGTCGCGCTATGCTTTGGGGAGCTGTTGCTGGTACCATTCCTGATTTGGATGTTTTGGTACGTTTATTTACAGATGACATTACGGCAACGGCAATGCACCGCGGAATTTCACATTCACTCTTCTTTGCCATCGCTATGGCGCCTATACTGGGTTGGCTCGTCAACAAAATCCATCGAAAAAGGGACATAGGAGTAAAACCATGGGCTTGGTTGTTTTTCTGGTCGTTGGTAACCCACCCATTGCTTGACATGCACACAAATTGGGGGACACAGTTCTTTTGGCCGTTCAATTATCGAATTGCTTATAACAACATTTTTGTTGCCGATCCGGTTTATACCGTACCGTTCTTGATTTTTACACTGATTGCGCTCTTTATGAAGCGAACCAATCCGAAGCGGGCTAAAATAAATCGCATTGGACTGATTGTCAGTTCATCTTATATGTTTCTAACAATCCTTTTTAAGTGGGTTTCTTTCAATTCATTCGAAAAACAGCTGGAAAAAGATAAAATTGAATATGTAAATCTAGACACCAATCCAGCTCCATTGAACGCTATTCTTTGGTGCGCGAATGTTGAAACCAAAAATGGATTTCGACTAGGTTATTACTCGTTTTTTGACTCGAAACCGATTCAATTCTCAGACGAAATCCCAAAAAACCATCATTTAATTCGTCCCTATCTCAAACAGAAAAAAATTCAGCAATTGATTCAGATTTCTGCAGGGAATTATATTGTTGAGGAAATTAGTCCAGATACTCTGCACTTTATTGATGTTCGTTTTGGACAAATGAGCTTCGATCCCAACGACAGAGCCTTCATGTGGCGCTATGAATTAACACCTGTCTCAGAGAACCGAGTAAAAGTGAAACGTGTGAGTCGTTCTCCAAAAGACATGAACATGGGCAAACTTTTCAATGATCTTTGGGTAAGAATGTGGGGGAATTGATTCGCTATTCGACAAGAATGGATTTCGAACAAACGAATGTGCCTTCTTGCAGAAAGTGAATCAAATACTGACCTCGTGTCAGGTGTGAAATATCAAGTTTAACAGTCTCTTTTGCTTCCGCATTAATCGTTTTAAGCGGTTTTCCAGTTATGTCAACGAGTCTAATTTCATCGATTTCAAGAGCATCTTTAATTGAAATTGTGATTCGATCAGAAGCGGGATTCGGATAAATATGTACTTTGATTTCAGCTGTCAAACTATTCAATCCAAGAGTGAAACCAGTAATCATTCGTAGATTTCCAGTATTGTATTCCGAAAAATAGATGGTGTCGCCTGATGTGGTCGCGAAAATACCGTTGGGAGTTGTAAACTTCGCTGAATCCAAAGCTCCATCTGTTGCACCAAAAGTACTGCCAGCGTAGATATTTACATCCCCTGTGTTCGGGTCAATCCTATATATTTTATGTCCATTAAACGCTGTTGCGAGTAGATATCCGTCCATCTCACCAAGAAAACCTAAGTAACCTGAAACGGGGAGTTGCGCAATAAACACTAGGGTATCTGGTTCTACGCGATAAATCTCACGATCTGTGAAGTTCGCAACATATAAATTCCCTTGACTGTATTCCAATCCAACGGGTCCATTCAGCGGTGCACCGATATGGAAATCTGAAACAAAGCCATCAGGTGCAAGTTTCTTCAAAGAACCTTGAGAGCCATAAGTCGTAAAAATCATGGTGTCACTCGCGATGTCTTTAATGATTCCTGACGGTTGTCCTGTTACAATCGTATCGAGCGGAACTCCGGCGCTGTTGAGAATATAAATGCGATTTCCGACATTGTCGCAGACATAAAGATTCCCTTGAGAGTTAAACGCTAGTCCATTCGGTGTATTCAATCCAGAAACGAATTCAGTAACCACGCCGGAAGGTGTTCTTTTGAAGACAGCATCTCCAGAGTAATCCGCACAAAACAGATTTCCTGAGGCATCCATGATTATATCGTCAGTAAATGGAGTAGCGGGGTCATCAACCACCGTCGTAACTATCGTTTGTGAGAAGGTAATCGAGGCAAGTAGAACAAAAATGATGGGAAGGCTAATTCGGTTCATAATTATGATTTTGAAACGAATCTACTGGTTTACAGTCTTTTGAAATCCCTATAAAACTTAAAAATGAACCAAAAGATACACCTCTGAGTATCAATATCAGAAAATTTGCTTTTGTAAAATCAACCCCATTGACACAAAACACCACCCATTATCGTCAAGGTAATCAACCAATAACCCGTGTGAAGCAAAATGTATTTATAGCTTTTTCTTTCGAAAAGTGCATTAATCCCAATGATAGGAAGTCCTATAAATAAAGCGGTAACTGCCCCATGAAACGCTCCGTGTTTGAAAGTCCGAAATTTTTCTCCCAGACTTTCCATGAGTCCATCGAGTTGAACCATGGTTTCCGAACCTTCTTTCATTAACCCAGGCTCATCCGCAAAAAGTGAAAAAAGACCGGTTTGATGCACAACAATGGAAAATAGGATTACTCCAATCATCAAGGCGAAAATATAGGTGAGCAAAAAGATTACTGGCATATTCGCGCCTTTGAGTTTCTCTTCATTCAGCGACGCCGCTTTCATCCAAGCATTCCCAAATACTTTCGGGCTGTACCAGATAAATCCCACAATAAGCGGAGCTAATGCTGCGAGAGCGACAATACCTAGGTTAGGAAGCATATTTCTTGTTTTTCTTGGTTTTGGATAAATATAACGAATTCGCAATCAGTTACTAGTACTCAATAAAAGCGTAATAGAACAATCTCCCTGCAAAAAGAAGCATCACGATCCCTGCTAAACGATAAATCCGTAATAGCCAATATGGTTGGATGAGCAGCGTCAATCGATCGGCATAATAAGCTTTTAGAATGTCGGTAGTAAAAATAACGAGTAGGGTAATGCATAGGGAAAGTATCGTTTCCAATTCAGAATATATGGACTGATTATAGGCAGCGAATCCAAACCAAACAGCAAATACGAAAGGATTCACGAAGTTTATTAAAAAACCATTCGTGAAATGAATCCACCAAGAAGTGCCATTTTTCAAGGTCTTCACCTCGTTTTTCCTCGCTGATGAAAGCACATTTTTTAATCCAAGAACCAGTAAAATGAATCCGCCGTTTAAAGACATCCACCATTGAAAATCAGGATTTTCGAAAAAGGCCTTGCCACCTAAAACTGCTGCGACGACGCAAATAATATCTCCAAGTAAAACACCTAAAGCCACGGCAAATCCCATTCTTTTACCGTGCGCGACAGATGCTTGCAAAAGATAGAATAAGACTGGACCAATGAAGGACAGCGTTCCCAAACCGAGAAGGATACCCGTTAGAATAAACATGTCCCAAAGATCGTGTTAAAATGGGAATAATTTCATGATCATATTTTCCATTGTTGTACACAAAACAAAAGGTCCTCTTTAAAGAAGACCTTTCTCCGAACTTAAATTTCAATTATTTCGAATAGAGTTTGCTGTCGCGGGTGTTTTTCTGAACGGCTATAGCAGCGAAAAGACCTAAGGTATAAGACATTCCGTAAAAACCCTTCTCACTTAATTCAAGGTCCGCATTGCGAAGTCCGACGACGAGTAAAACAATGGCCGTTAGTGTCATACACCAACTCAAACCATAATAAATGTCTGTCACTTCGATTCCTTCAGCTCTGTCACGAACACATTTTTGTACCGAAATTGCGGCAAATAACCCGAAGAGAAGAATGGCAAAATAATATCCTTTTTCGTTCAATTCCATGTGTGCATTCCACAATCCTATGCAGTAGGAAATGACTCCTAATCCTAAGGCCGCCCAAGAAGCTCCGATAAATGCTCCTGTTGGCGCTGCTGGTGAAATCAGTTGTGTTCTCTGACTTTCTTTATTTGTCACATTTTCTGTTTCTTCATTTTGATAATCCATAACGTTTGTTTTTTAATTACACTTCAAAGGTGTGCGATCTACGTCACTACCAAAAGTCAAAAATTACATTATAATTACTATATTTTACATCTGTAAACAAATTAATATACTGTATTTAAATACATTAAAGTTTTATTTATTACATTCAATTTATGATAAAATTACTTGTATCGACTTTGACTTTATCCGAAAAGAAAGCTTTTATCCTTTGGATGGAGAAAAGAAACAAGCGAAATATCGGTGCCAATATTGAACTATTCCACGCTTTTGATGGAGGCAAGCCTGAGGCAATTCGAACCATCATTGGAGGTAACGCCTTTAATGTGGCTAAAAAACGACTCATGGATCGACTGTTGGAATTTCTTGGCAATCGCGTATTTGAACAAGAAGTCAGCAGTGAAGTCCAAGTATTAAAATACCTAGTTCTAGCACGAAGAATGCTTGCCCACGATCAAATCCAGCTGGGGTTGAAAACATTGAAAAAGGCAGAACGCAAAGCGAAAGAACTGCAACACCATGCCTTATTGATGGAAATTTACAATACAGCATTGCAGTCAAGTGGATCGCTTAGTGAAAATGAAATGCTGGCTGTGGTGGAGCGATCACAGAAAAACCTGAAGCAATTGCAGGAACAACTTGCACTATCGATGGCACACGCCAAAATCCAAACCTACTTCAAGTCTGCAGAATTTGGAATTAATAGGAGGGAGGAGACGCCGCACAATCATGTTTCGAACGTTTATGCAGAGTTCAATATTCCAGAAGAGCAATTAAACAACTTTCAATCGCTTTTTCAGTTGGCCCAAATTGCTGATGTCACGGCCTTCGAGCAAAAAAACTACTTTCTTGTCGATTTGTATTTTGCCCATAGAATCGATGAACTCCAGGGAACCCAACTGGATGGAGAACGCAATCTTATCTACCATATCGACGTTTTGTATTTAGTTGCGAACATCTATTTCCGACAGCGCAAATTCTCCGAAAGTCTGGAGTATCTGGTACGAATGGAAGTCCAAATGGAACGCTTTAACCGAAAATTTTATGCGTCACGAAGGATTCAATGGACCACACTTAAAGCTCTAAATCACAACTTTTTGGGAGATTTCACTGTTTCTACGGCATTACTAGACGATTTATTTGCAGCAAACTACAAATCCGAAGAACTTTTGAATCCAAGACTTGTCCGTGCCATGATACATTTTCAACAAGGAGAATTGGATGCGGCCCAAAGAGTTCTCGCTAAATTTCAACACAGTGACAGCTGGTATCAAAAAAGAATTGGTCTGGATTGGCTTCTGAATAGACGCTATATTGAAATTTTACTCCACATCGAATTGGAAAATATTGACTTTGTGGAGAGCCGCATCAGCAGTCTCACGCGCAAATATGGCGATTTATTTCAGCAAAAGAATTATGTCGCGATTCGTCCATTCTTGAAATTACTTCATCAATACAATCAAAATCCACATTCCGTACAAACCGAAAAATTTAAAAAAACCGTTGAAAAAACATTGCCATGGCGCGACCGTGGCGAAGAAGATATTTTCTTAATGTGTTTTTACGCCTGGCTAAAAGCGAAAATGGATGGACGGAGATTGTATGAGACGACTTTGGGACTCTTGAACTAGGAATCTTTTAATTTGGGGAGTTTATTACTTTGGGATCAATAGAAGTACAGGTTGGTTTGATTGAATGGGATTGGTTGAAAATTACTATTTAACATAATATTAATTATAGGGCAATTGGGTATTTGCAGATTCCTGCAATGCCTTGCCAACTATAATGCATATTATGTCTGCGTCGTTCCTCCTTGGGCTTTGCCTAAATAGCCAGTTCCTTCTTCGATAATCCATCGCGAAGCAGCACCGAAGGTAATTGCGCCTATAATTAGACGTTATAGGGCAATATGGGTGTTTGCGAATTCTCGCAATCCTTTGCCAACTATAATGTATATTATGTCTGCGTCGTTCCTCCTTGGGCTTTGCCTAAATAGCCCGTTGCTTTCTTCGATGATCCAATTGCCCTATAATTAGACATTATTGGGTATTCTTCACAATTTTACTTGTATTAAATAACTTTACTGAATCGAAGCGCATAGCCAATCTATAGCGCCATTCATAGACGAGAACATTTTTGTTGGTCTAGGAGGTCTTTGGACTTTAATCAGGAAATTACCCAGTATTCTGTGAGATAACAGGTTACATACCACAGCAGAAGTCAATGTATATTGGTTCGCAACTTCGGTAACACCCCATTTCTCTTACTTCTTTGGATACAGAAAGTCCAGGGCAAGCAATAAACAATTGAGGCATTGCCTTACCTTTTGTTAATTCACCAATTTTTGAATTAATTTCTAGGGCAAAATCCAAGTCTAATTCGAAGTCTGCCTTATATTCTGAAACAACAATTCCAGGTGCAATAACATACAGATTGAGTTCGTTATATTCGATTACATCCGAAATAACTTTATAATTCTCTTGCAATACCATGTATTAATAAGTTGGTATACAAGTATATATAGTGATTTTTTAATTGACAAATTTTTAAATTTCGAACTGCTAATCAGGAACGCGAAAGCCATTGATATATCTTAAATCTGAAAGGATAAATATTTTTAATTGCACTGGTTTCTCGACAATCATAATTTGATACTCTCCCCTCTGATTTTGATGTTAACCTGAGTAAACGATCTACAGAGCGGTTAATTGAATAGTAGAGATAAGAATCTTTGATAATATAATCACTAGCTCCCAGCTTAAAGGCTTTTACAATATGAGAGAAGTGATTCGCTTCGGACATATAAATGATATGAGCACTTGAAAATTGGTCAATTGAGCGAAGACTGCAAAATCGATCATTCTCTCTTAAGTCTTCATCAAGAATTAAAACATCGGGAGTGGTGTGCGTCATTTTTTTACATTCATCTAGATTTCTAAAGTATTTAATGCTCTCATGCCTTTTGAGTAAGCTAATATAGACCGCCATCGATCGTGCATCTCCTATTACGAAAATCTTCATTTGTTTTTTCATAACTCATCGATTAATGAACAATTAATTTTCTTGTGATAACCTCATTGCCAGAAACAATATTGATCAAATAGACCCCGGGAATTTCACCAAACCCAAGAACAAAACTATTTCCTGAAGTATATTGCTCTTGACGAACAATCTCGCCCAATGCATTCTGAAGTATAATTGTAGGATTAATAAGTTGACCTTTTGAATGTAAGCGAATAATATTCTTCGCAGGGTTTGGATAAATTGTTAACTCCTCCTCAAATTGATTTGAAATTGCAACTGTCTTAAATGTTTCTTCTTGCCCGTTATAATCTACTTGTTTTAAGCGATAATAATTGACACCTGGACTAAATGTTTCATCAATAAACAAATAGTCTGTAGGTTCACTCGTAGTTCCATTTCCACTAATATTCGCTAATTCAACAAACTCAATTCCATCTTGAGAGCGCTCTAGTAAAAAGAAATCATTATTTACTTCTGTTAAAGTGTGCCAGGTCAAATGATTTTCCCGTCCCTGGTTTTCGCCTTGAAAATAAAGTAACTCAACGGGTAACGGTGCAAAACCGCAAGTGGTAGAAATTGCCAACTCGAAATCTCCCAGACTTAGAGTTGAAAACCCCTCAACCGCTAAATAATAGGTTCCTACACTCAAGTTTGCACTAATCGTGCTTTGTAATCCGCAGTCATCATCGTTAAATGAAATAATGGTACCTCCACATGGCTGATCGCTTAAATACAGGTACGTATCCCATGCTGCCAGACCGCATGTGGTAAACGTATAATCTCCTGCGCATATAACTTCTACTTTTTGATTTTGACTATTCCCAGCAAAACAAGTAACATCAACAACACAAACATTAACTGCATCAGAAGCCGAACAACCATTTTGATCTGTTACGGTTAAAGTGTAATCGGAACTCATGGATGGACATACATTTATGTCTTCTCCTTGATATGTTCCGAGTCCACCATCCGACCATGAATAACTGTATTCGGCGCACCCTCCGCTTGCAGAACCATTAAGGTCCGCGCAGCTTAGAGGTGTATAGCCGTAATATACAGTTTGATCATTTCCTGCACTTACATTCAGTGCATTTGGTTCGGTAAACGTAACAGAGGCATTTGCTGAGCATCCAAAGTCATCCGAAACGAATAAAGAATAATTTCCAGCGGGTACACCAGACAAATCAGAGGTAGTACTGCCGTTGCTCCAATTGTAAGTCAATTCACCACAGTAGTTAGATATAGAAGAAAATACTATACCATCGCTCAATCCATTACAAGAGATGTTGTATCCACACTCAACAGTAGTTGGGTCAAGCTCCAAAGATATTCCACAAGACTTACTTATATCAACTGTAAAGGCTCCTTGAGATAAGGATGAAAACCCTTCAACCGTCAAATAATAGGTTCCAACTGATAAAAATGTAGTTATAGAACTTTGAAGTCCGCAATTATCGTCATTTATCGCAATTAGCGATCCTCCACATGGTGCTGTACTCAGGTATAAATAAGTGTCCCATGATGCTCCACCACATGTAGAAATCGTATAATTACCTGCACAAGTGATTTCCATTTCTAGAACACGATCATTCGAAGATCGATACGAACAATCGTCACATGCGCCAACGGTTGTGGAAGCGTAACTTGTATTAGATGTAACAACGATGGAATTATCTATACCTCCAGGAGGTGGAATGCAAGGACATGAAATATTAATTGAAACTGAATTGGAAGAAGTGTTTTCATCATCTATCAGGAAATAATATGTTACACCGCCAATCAAGTTTAACGAATTCGTTTCACTGCTTGAAATATCATTCACATACGTCCATCCAGTTGATCCACATGTACCTGACTTATAAAAAAGATCGACCCAAGCACTGCTGGTTGTTACAGCAATATCATAAGCTCCAGACGAAGGTGCTGTGTAAGAGAACACTTTTTCTTTTCCAGGTGTTCCCCAAGGACCGGGCGGATTCCAAGCTCCATTCCCAGAGCCTAAAGTTGCACTTGATGTTACTCCGCAAGTTAATTCAGTAACGCTATTACAAGGGTTTGCCGCTGGCGTTGGACACGTTATTGAAAAACTTCCTGAACTCGCAGAAGTATTCTCATCATCAATTAAGAAGTAATAAGTTGTTCCGGCATTTAAGGATATATTATTTGTTCCTGAACTGAAGATATCATCAACATAAGTCCATGAGTTTCCATTACAAGCTCCCGTTTTGATAAAGAGGTCCACCCATCCGCCTCCTGAATGTGTAACGGAAATGGAGTGCACACCAGAAACAGTAGCCGTAAATTCTATGACTTGTTCATTTCCAGGTGTACCCCATGGTCCAGGTGGATTCCATGCACCATTTCCTGAGCTCAGTGTATAGGGTATTGATTGATTGCAATTCGCTGAAACTGAATTTTGACATGGGTCAGCTACATTTGCTCCTCTTGTAACATTCAGATTCATGCATGAATTGTATGAGGAGCATGGATATCGATCAAGAACTACCCTTACCTGACCAGTAAAAGTGGCAGTCCAATTAATTTGGGATTGTAATCCACAAAAATCATCATTGTACGCTAGAGATGCTCCGCCTAAACTGGAATACAATGTTAATTGTGTGTCCCAAGACCCTCCACATGTTGAAAATGTACAGTTTGATCCGCTCACAACATTCACCGTTGCATATTCTCCACCGTACATACAAAAAACTGTACTTGTTTGGCCGGGTGCCAGCGAAGATATATTCCCATATGGAACATTATTGATTTGCACATTGACTATTTGCTGTTAAGGATGCTAGAGCAAATAGAAACAGCGTAAGTAATCTATTATAAATTGATTTCATAATTTAAATATTTAGTTGGTAGTGATTAGTGAGTTGAATTAAATTCCTTCTTACGATCTTCAGGCGACATCGTTTTTTCAGCAGGAACTTCAGGATTGTTCTTATCGTAAAGAGATTGGTTCTCTTTGATCCACTGTTCTTTGAGTAGCTTATATTCAGGACTGGTCTGATCGTGATACTTGTTTAACTCCTCCAATGTTTTGTATTGAACCTTTCTTTCACCTTCAGTTTCAGAAGTCGATTTGTGAATGATAAATTCAGGCTTCTTTTCTTGAGATTCTTTTGTTTCTCTTTTATCTGGTAAAACACTACCTTGATTTATATAATTCGATGGGTTTGCCTCAATCGTTTTCTTTTTCTCTATGTCATTTGCTTCTTGGCCAATGACCATTATTGATAGAAATGCAAATAAAATTGTCGTTACAATAAATTTTGTTTTCATAAAATTTATTTTGAGTTGCTATAACTGCATTTCAATATTGGACCCGAAACCCGCAAATAGTACAAAATCAACACTTTAAAAAGTTTCGTCAAAGTAAGAATGTCCCATTATGATACTAGAATTCCCATTTTGGGAAACGAGATTAGTTTAAATCCATTTTTGGGTGGAATATGAATGTTAATTGAAAAAGCGAATTTGTTCATTTACCAATAAATTAAACACGATATTAATGCTCTCGCACAGTATTATTTACTAAATTATTGTCAAAAGTACTGCATGGAAACTCTACAGATCATCATTGCCGAGGATGATAATTGGTATTCTGAATTTTTAGAATATCATTTGACTTTGGTTCATAAGCACACTATTAAAAAAGTGAAAACGGCCTTGGATTTATTCAAGCAATTGAACTTAAAGCCGGACATTATTACCTTAGACTATAATCTACCCGACCTCAAAGGGGACGAAGTTTTAAAACGTATTAAAAGAGAATCACCAAATACCGAGGTTATTCTTGTTTCCGGTCAAAATGATATTGAAACAGCGCTAAACTTAATTCAAAACGGTGCTTTTGATTATATCGTTAAAAATGACGATGCAAAGAATAGAGTAAATACAGTGATCAATAATGTTTTACAACGAAGAAAACTTCAGACTAGAATTGAAGAGCTTGAAGATGAAGTCGAAACAAAATACGATCTAGGCAAATCTATTATCGGCAATAGCAAAGGTTTACAGAATGTATTTAAGTACATCGACAAGGCAATTAACAGCTCTATTAACGTTTCCATTACTGGTGAAACTGGAACGGGTAAAGAAGTTGTTGCTAAAGCTATTCATTTCAACTCCAAAAGAGCTAAAGAACCATTCGTTGCTATAAATCTTTCAGCGATTCCCGAGTCGTTACTTGAAAGCGAATTATTCGGTTATAACAAAGGTGCTTTCACTGGCGCTGATAAAAATCGAATTGGAAAATTTGAAGAGGCAAAATCAGGAACAATCTTTCTAGATGAAATTGGAGAAATTAGTCTTTCTTCCCAGGTGAAAATTCTTCGTGTTCTTCAAGAAAGAAAAATTACTCGATTAGGGAGTAATGAATCCAAAAATATCAATTGTCGAATAATTTGTGCAACACACCAAGATTTGACAGCACTAGTTAACAAAGGTCTATTCAGAGAAGATCTTTACTACAGGCTCATAGGACTAACTATACACTTGCCGAAATTGAAGGATCGAGAAAATGACATAGCACTTCTAGCTAAACACTTCACAGAACTCTATTGTAAAGAAAACAAATTGATTTGCAAATCGATAAATCAGAAATCTATCGAGAAATTAATGGCTTATAGTTTTCCTGGAAATGTGCGAGAGCTTAAATCAATAATTGATTTGGCCTGCGTAATGAGTGATGATGACACAATTTCAGCAGACGATATTATATTTAATCAAGCACGAAGTTTAGATGATATCATTGAAAGTGATATGACGCTAAAAGAGATCAACGAGAAGATAATATTACGCCTTCTGGACAATTACAACAACAATGTTTTTAAAGTGGCAAAAAAGCTAAACATTGGGAAATCGACAATTTACAGATTGTTAAACGAAAACAAACGCGAAATTGATTTAAACTAATAATAGTGATATGAAAGGAATCGTATTTACGGAATTTATTGAAATGGTAGAGTCAGAATTCAGTATGAAAATGGCTGATGACATCATTACTCAAAGTAATCTTGTTTCTAATGGAGTTTATACTTCCATTGGGACTTATAATCACACTGAGATTTTTGAATTAGTGAACGAACTTAGCTTGGCTACAGGAATTGAATCTGTTCAGTTATTTAAGGTTTACGGTGAACATCTATTTGGACGATTTAGCGTGAATTACAGTGGATTCTTTGAAAAAATCCAAGATCCATTAACATTCCTTGAGATGGTGGATTCGTATATTCATAAAGAGGTACTCAAATTATATCCAGATGCACAATTACCATCCTTTGTCTCCAACAGAGTTAGTGGAAAGGAGTTAGAGATGGTTTACACCTCAAAAAGAGAAATGTCAGATTTCGCACATGGTTTAATCCTTGGCTGTTTTAAACATTTTGAAAAAACACCTGAGATAACAATCAATAAAATTAGCGCATCTAAAGTTGCATTTAACATTAAGCAAATTGACTGATAAAGATCAATATGAACGAATCATTGAACGTGAACGGTTGGCAAGAAAAGAAGCTGAACGAATCATGGAAGATAAAAGTCGTGAACTTTATGCTGCGAACCAAAGACTAAGTTTGTTAAACACCAACCTTGAAATTGAAGTATCAAAAAGAACACTGGAAATTCAAGAAAGTGAAGCACAGCTGAATTTACTCTTCGATGAACACCCCTTTCCTATTATTGTCTATGACCTTTTGGAATTTAAGATCATTGCTATTAATAAAACTGCACTTGTCAAATATAATTTTTCAAGAACAGAATTTCTAAAGAAGAGAATCATTGACCTGCATCCAACTCATGAACTAAAGAAATTAAAAGATCATCTTAAATCAATCGAGAAATATGATGGTGTGACTCAAGAATGGACGCACATTAATGCAGATGGCAACGCATTCGATGTAATTGTTAAAGGAAGTTCAATTGTCTACAATAATCAGAAAGCACGATTGGCCGTTGTAGAAGATATAACAAAAAAAAAGAAAGAAGAAAAGGAACGAAACGAGCAGAATAGAAAATACCAAGACTTAATTGAATCTTCCTCTGACATAATCTATCGAATTAATACAGATGGAATTTTTACTTATGTAAATCCAACCGCAATTAAATTGTCAGGATATACTTCCGAAGAGCTTTTATCAATGTCCTTCACAGATCTTGTTGCACCAAAATATAAACAACGAGTGATCAATTTCTATAAATTTCAATTGGAGAATAATATAGAAACTACATACATCGAGTTTCCAATCCAAATAAAAGATGGAAGTGAAATTTGGCTTGGACAAAATGTTGAGCCTTCAGGGTATAATCTAAATGGAGTACTAATATTTAATGCTACTGCACGAGATATAACAGATCGAAAAAGACTGGAAAAGGCTCTCTTGCGTAGTGAAGAAAAGTATAGGTCGATTATCGAAAATATGGAGTTGGGACTAATGGAGGTTGATCCTGAGGGAGTTATCATTAAAGCATATCCCAAGTTTTGTAAATTATCTGGTTATAAAGCTGAAGAATTGGAAGGACAAAAAGGCGCTCTTTTTTTACTCGATGAAGAAGGAAGAGAGTTTTATAAAAAGCAATTAGCAGATAGATCCCATGGAAAATCTAATGTATATGAAATTCAACTGATAAAAAAAGATGGAACAAAAAGATGGGTTTTAGTAAGTGGTGCCCCTTTCTACGATGAGTACAACCGTGTTAAAGGTTCTTTTGGTATTCACCTTGATATAACAGAACGAAAGGAACTTGAGTCTGAATTAAAACTTGCCAAAGAAAAAGCTGAGAGTTCATTAAAATCTAAAGAGTTATTCTTAGCCAATATTAGTCATGAGATTAGAACTCCATTAAACGCAATTATAGGAATTACTGAATTAATGAACCTTTCTACGACTGAACCGGAGAGTATTAAGCAATTGAATCATATTGGGCAAGCCGGTAAAGGATTACTTTCTTTAATTAACGAACTTCTCCTACTTTCCAAGATGGATGCATACAAAGAAAAACTAGAGCTTAAAGAGACTAACCTTCACTCTTTTCTAAAGCAGAACTTTGAATTGTTTGAAAATCAGGTTCATCATAAACCAATAAATTATGTAGCTGAAATAAATCTAAATGAATCAGTATACTATTGGCTTGACCCCATAAAACTTGGACAGATTATTCAAAACATCCTTAGCAATGCCATTAAATTCACAAACCAGGGCGAGGTAAAGCTTAGAGCAAATATTCTTAATAACTCTTATGATAATGATTTAATTCAATTTACAATTAATGATACTGGAATTGGCATTCCACCAGATAATATCGATACTATTTTTAACATTTTTGAACAGGCAAGCAACAATGAATCAGGAACATTTAGAGGTACAGGTTTAGGGCTTTCAATTGTAAAAAAGCTGCTTGAACTTATGGATGGTGAAATCAATGTGGTTTCAGAAAATGGCACTACATCCTTTGAATTTTTCCTGAATCTTAAAAGGTCAATCAATTCAGATACGACAGATTCTTTCAACACTAATAAGGAATCATTTAAAGACTTCAAAGGAGTAAAAGTCTTAGTTGCAGAAGATAATAAGGTAAATCAGTTTTTGATTGAAGGTTACTTGAAGCATTTAAATATCGAATTTAATATTGTCAACAATGGTAAAGAGGCTATTAACTACCTCAAAAACAACAAGGTAGACGCGGTGTTAATGGATATGCGAATGCCAGTTATGAATGGGCTAGAAGCAACTAAAATTATCCGCGATGATTTAGAGATGAATACCCTTCCTATTCTTGCCTTAACCGCCAACGCCTATAATACTCATCAGAAAGAATGCAAGGATGCTGGAATGAACGATTTTTTAGCAAAGCCATTTAATATAGCTCAATTGCAAAACATCCTGATTAAAAATCTGAACTTTGATTCAAATGAGAGAACTCCCTCCCTTTCGTCTCGTGATGAAGTCAACCTGCCAAATAGCTTTCAAATGAAGCTTGATCGTATTTTTATTGAAGACACTGAAGTTCGAATAATTGAACTTGAGCAAGCTGCATCCATTGGTAACAAACAGGTGTTAAAAGACATTTGCCATTCAATCAGACCTTCTTTACTTCACCTTAAACAGACGGAAATTATAGAATTAACTGATCATATTGAATTTAGATCGTCTGATATTATCGGTAAAACTGACAAGTTAATAGTCAAACTTAAAGAACTCATTAATAAGATGAAATCTGATCTTTCTGATATTCCGATTTGAGAAAACAATTCCCAAATTGAGACTGTTGACTTAGTTGTAGTGCCTTGTAAACCCTCGCAGAAGGTATAATTGACTTATTGGAATGGCTTTTGAAATAGTCAAGCAACAAAGAACGAATGCTATGAACACTTCAATTAAAATTTTCATTCTTGACGATAATCGTTATTTCGGAACGATGGTAAAACACGTCTTGACAAAACAAAATAGAGAGATAACTTATTTCCAGACAGAAATGGAATTTATTCGAAAACTATCTGATAATCCGGACGTGATTATTCTCGATCATAAGCTAGAACATTGCACAGGATTGGAGATACTCGAAGTGATAAAAAGAAAGTGCGGGAACAAAACAAATGTAATTTATTTTTCAGCACAAGAATATTTACATGTTACACTAAAGTCATTGAGAAATGGCGCTATAGAGTATGTCGAAAAAGGTTTGACTCCATTAGCATACCTAGACAACGTTATAAAAAAGATATCAGTACACACAAACAATTTTCTCGAACCAATTAATCTTGAAGCCTACAGATCAGATTCGAAAGTTTATAATTTAAATGTGTGAGATTGGATCAGTTTTCAGACATCTCACTCATGCTTTTTAGAATGAAAATCTTAAAACTAAGCGCTCCTTCTTCCCTATTCCTTCCGATAGCTATCGGAACCGCATTCCCAACTCAGTATTCAGAGCATTTTCTGCTTCGTGACTCCAAACATATTCCGTCTCATTATTACTTACAGGAGAGGCCGGTCGATTGAAAGCAATCGGCGCTTCCTTTTCTTTCACTTGCGCAATGACATCTTCACTCGAAATACGGATCAAGTCTGTATTATTTACAAGCAGCGAATAGTTGAGCTTTGGATTTAATTCAAGCGTTATGACGGAATCTTCAATGCATTCAATTTCCCCAATTTCATTTGAGCAAAATGATTGTCCTTCGTCCACAGACACTCGTACCGAAATCACCTTTGTTTTCGTAACAACCTCATAGTGAATCAATCCATCAGATTGAGAAAAAATCGTTGAGGCCAAAAGGATAAATAAAGAAGTTGTTAAAGTTTTCATAAGCCTAAATTTTAAATTCGAAACAGTATTTATCACTGCGAATACTTAGGACAAGGTATGACGGAACCTTTGCTTAGAAAAGTGAGGATTTCCCAACGGAGCAAAACGATTTCCCAACGTTACATGAACGTTTCATAGGTTGTTTTACAAAAGAAGATGGATTGTATTTACAGAAACGAGTATTGAGAAAGCTCCTAAAAAAACAACTCAAATAGACAGCGATAAATCAATAGTAATTAATTATTTAACTAATCAAAAAACAGTAAGTAACTAACCCCGCTTCTGTTTCTTATGATACGTTTTGTCACCTCTAGTTTGCGCTTTTTTGTATTTTTTGGCAAGCTTACGTTTGTAACTTCCTCCTTCGTTTACCTTACTATTCTTCGCCTTTTTCTCATGAGTAGCCCCGCCTCCTTTTGGCATCTGCTTAAGGTTTCGGCTATGATCCTTGGACATTTCATCCTCCGGCCTTTCTTCAGGTATTAAATCCGTCGAAATTTTGACTTCCTTCGGGAATTCGATCACTGGAATAGTATATTGCATCAGTGCTTCGATCTCCTTCTTTAATTCTTGTTCCTTTTCTGTGTAAAAAAGCAACGAGCTCCCTTCCTTCTCTGCACGCCCCGTTCTACCAATGCGGTGCATATAATTCTCTGGGTATGCTGGCGTATCAAAATTGATTACATGCGTCACCTGGTCGAAATCCAAGCCGCGTGTCATAACATCAGTTGAAACGAGAATTCTATTCACACCTGAGTCAAAATCTTGAATCGAACGAATTCTATAATTCTGTGATTTATTCGAATGTACAATGCAAATTTCGCCTTGGAATTCTTCCTCCAAAGCAGTAAATACACGATCTGCACCACGTTTGTTAGAAACAAAAACAAGCACTTTCTGGTATTCCGTCTTATTTTTCAGGAGGTGTGCAAGGAGGTTGACTTTGGTGTAAAAATTTTCAACAGGATAGCAGCTTTGACTGATATTCTCCAGCGGAGTTCCACTTACAGCAATTGAAATTTTCACAGGAGCGGCAAAGAATAAATTTATCAAGTCATTCACATGATTTGTCATCGTTGCAGAGTACATAATATTCTGCCTGTTCTCAGGAATCATCTCCATAATCCTTGTCAACTGAGGCAAAAATCCTAAGTCCAGCATCACATCGACTTCATCTATCACTAACTTTTTAATTCCCTTTAACGAAACCGCTTTGTCGAGCACCAAATCATAAAGTCTACCGGGAGTTGCCACAATGATGTCTGCCCCATTCTCCAAGGCCTGATGCTGCCGTTTTGGGTTGACACCTCCGTAGACAGGAATCACTCGAAAGGACATGTACTTTACCAAGCGTTCAATCTCTTCTGCAACCTGAAGCACAAGCTCTTTCGTTGGCACCATGATCAAAACTCGCGGATTCATTTGTTTGGAAAAAACGAGCTCTTCTAGGATTGGTAAAGAATAGGCAATCGTCTTCCCTGTTCCTGTTTGTGCAATACCCAAAACATCTTTCCCCGATAAAATCACGGAAAATGATTGCTCCTGTATCGGCGTGGGCTTTTCAAAGCCTAAATCATTAATGGCATTGTTTAACGCTTTTTTTAATTGAAAGTCTTTGAAAGAGTCCATGGGAAAATTTTGAACAAAGATAATACATCTAAATACTTTAGAGTGGCTCTAAAAGCATCTCTTTAAGCTCCATTTTGTCTAGGCTTAATCAACAAATCGCGAAAGCAACGCTCGCAAAACACGCGTGTCTTCTACTTTATCGCGAATCAACTGACCGCTAGTGTCGACTTGAAAATCTTTAATCGGAATTTGAATGAAAGTCTTTCCTTTTTCCTCGAGAACACTTTTCTTGCGATTGAAATATTTTTTTCTTTGCTCAGCTCTGGAAACTCCACTGACAGTGACTTTTTCCTCTTTTGACTTGATCGCAGATTTTTTATGCTCTGGATGCTCCACCAATTCCAAGGCGAGATTCAAATCTTCGTAAAATAAGTCGATCGGTAATTTAGTTCGTGTCTTTCCATTCTGATGCAGATCGCCCTGAAGGAATTCAAAAGTGTGTTTTCTGGAACCCTTTTGATTTAAAAGCTCATCGATCAGTTCCAAAATATAGTTCTCATCACTATCTGCGCGCTCTTCCGCTCTTTTTTCCTTTGCATTCGGTTCAACTGACACATGATTGGATACGAACTGTGCGTTTTCCCGTAAAAAATACCAATAAGTATCGTGTCCAAAGCGCTCTGGATAAACCCTTGGAATTAATGATAACTCGTCATTTTCATCGAGCGTTTTCAATTCCTGTCTTAACGGCAAGCCATTCTTTCGATCACGGTCAAAAACACCAGCATCTATGAGCGATGGCATCAATTTCTTCGCTGGGAAGAAATCAAGATCTGGATTTGATTCAAAATAAGAATCAACCGCTTCATTGATCTTACTGTAGATTTTATTGGAATATTTTGACAAAGGCTGGAATATAAGTAGAATAATTAAACGGCAAAGTTAGTCAAATTAAAGGCGCTTAATTCTTTTTGAAGATTTTCAGAAAAACAAACTATTTGAAGTTTACGCCACAACCCCAAATGAGTGGGCATTGAAAAGAGGAGTGAAAAATGAAAAATTGGATCCAAAGCAGTAAGAAAATATGTAACCGTCAAACGCAGTTATACCAATGGAAAAAGACGATATTCTTAAACTATTAGAAATTTGATTCTCCAAGAAATTCATATTTATTTCAATGAAAGTCAATTAGATCGACTCAATTACAAAATCGTTTTACGTCGAGAGCCTAACAAAAAACAAGCTATCCGTGATTATTTCAACAAAAGATGGTTTTATAGCAAAATAAGACCGAAATTAGCGGCTACTAATCTTTTGAAAAAATAATTATGATTACAAAACTACGAACACTGCGGACGGGAATCTTTCTCTTTTGCGTCTCAATGGCTAGTCTGGGCCTTGCACAGACAACTTACACGTTTACTAACGGAACCGCAACCGGAAATGTAGGTCCAATGCAACCGATGATGGATGCTGAGTATTCAGGTACAACACTTGATGGTGCAGTAACTGTTACTGGCGGGATTCAATTCTGGACAGTTCCTGTTACAGGTCCTTATTCAATCGAGGCTTTCGGTGGACAAGGTTACGGTGATTATGGAGGACGTGGAGCTCACATTTATGGTGAATTCACCCTTACAGCTGGAACAGTGCTTAAAGTTTTAGTTGGACAGCAAGCTGGACCGTACTTAAACTTCCCAGCTACAACTTACAATCACCAATTTGGTGGAGGTGGTGGATCATTCATCACTGACAACGCAAATACCCCATTGGTGATTGCTGGTGGTGGTGGTGGAAATCACGGAACTAGTTTCCTAGCACAATGCGACGGTCAAATTACGGAGGCGGGAGCTTCTGGTTTGAACGGATCAATTATTGGTGCTGGTGGTACTGGTGGTAATGGTGGACTTCAAGCAAGCAGCGCCGATGGTGGTGGTGGCTTACTTACCAATGGTACTGGTGGTGCACCAGGACAAGCATTCGTTAACGGTGGACTAGGTGGTATCGATGAAGGTACTGGTGGTTTCGGCTGTGGCGGAGGAACAAGTAGTTGGAATAACTATCGCGGTGGCGGTGGTGGTGGTTACAGCGGCGGTGGCGGCGCTAACAACGGAGGTTCTTGCTGCCCTGCTGGTGGTGGAGGAGGTTCCTTCAACGCTGGTGCGAATCCATTAGCATTTGCTGGTGTTCAGTTAGGTGACGGACTTGTTGTTATCACATACCTTTGTACTCCAATATTAGGATCTTTAGTGGCTGACACGGCGTCACTTCCTAATATCAATGCTGACTGTGCAGTAAACTCATTGGTAGCGCCAACTGCAAGCAACAATTGCGCAGGATCTAGCGTAGAAGGGACTCCTGACGTTACTTTACCAGTAAACACTGTAGGAACAACTACTATTACCTGGACTTATGATGATGGTGTAAACATTATCACACAAACACAGGATATCGTTATTTTTGGAATTGATACAGATCCTCCAGTAATTGACAATCCAAACCTTCTTACGTATAGCACTCAATGTGAGTTCACGCCTCCTACTCCAACTGCAACAGATTTTTGCGCTGGATCAATTGGTGGAACTCCAGATGTTGCCTTCCCTATTACAGCTCAAGGTCAAACTATTGTTACTTGGACGTTCGATGACGGAAGTGGTAACACGGTAACACAAACACAAACGATTAACATCAATGATGTATCTGCACCAACATTGGATTCTCCAACATTGGAAACGTACGCTGGATGTAATTCAGTAACTCCTCCTACTCCAACAGCGACAGATAACTGTTCAGGTGTGATTAACGGAGTTCCAGATGTAACTTTCCCAATTACAACAGCAGGTGTTACTCCAGTTACTTGGACGTATACAGATGCAAATGGAAATGTTACAACACAAACGCAAAACGTAAGTGTTTCACTTATCGATAACGGTGCTACAGCATCAGGAACGACACTTACAGCGACAGCTACTGGTGTTTCTTACCAATGGATTGATTGTGCAACGAATCAAGCTATTTCTGGAATTACAGGTCAGGCATACACACCAACAGTTACAGGAAACTACGCTGTTGTAGTTTCAAATGCACAGTGTGTTGATACTTCGGCTTGTCTACTTGTTGATTATACTGGTTTGGCTGAGTTGAACAGCAACCTAATCAAAATTTACCCTAACCCAACTACAAGTGGTGTGTTTACGGTAGATTTTGACGGGAACGTTGAACAAATCATCCTTATCGATGCCCTAGGTAGAACGATTGAATTGCCAACTGACTTGACAACAGGTTCAGTAGATGGTTCATCACTTTCTTCTGGAAAATATACTGTTAAAGTATTTACTACAGATGCAGTTTACACAAAAGGACTCGTGATCTTTGAGTAATCAATAGAATCAAAATAATGAAAGCCCTTCGGTAAAATCGAAGGGCTTTTTTTTTGTTTTCACTTACGGCCTTCCTTATTTGACTTAATCAAAAAATCTGTGAAATAATTTCGACAAGAGCTATTCTACATATCAATCTATTGACGTAAGTTTACCGTGTTTTATTTAGTGCTTTTTTGGCACCTAAAAAATGATCAAAGAAATTAACATACTAGGAGAGAAAATACTGCCTGGGAAAGCGTATCAACTTTCAATCAACATTGCGCATCTTCACACGCGTACGGCCATAGATGTGCCCGTAATTATTCGTCGTGCACGACAAGCTGGTCCTTGCGTACTTATCACAGCAGGAATTCATGGTGACGAAGTAAACGGCGTTGAAATCGTACGTCAAATCATTGCAAACAGATACAATGTACCAGACGCTGGTATGATCATTTGCGTGCCTGTCTTGAATCCACTTGGATTTATTATGAAAACACGTGAATTCCCTGATGGTCGAGACTTAAACCGCATGTTTCCTGGAGCAAAAGGCGGGTCTCTAGCAAGTAAATTTGCACACGTAATAACGACAGAGTTACTTCCTCACGCTGATTATTGTATTGATTATCATACAGGAGGCGATTCACGTTTTAATTACTCTCAACTTCGGATTTCGAATGAAAGCGATAAACTTTTAAACCTTGCAAAAGCATTCGGCACGAAATTCATTAAAAACTCGACCTATCGCGAAAAATCCTATCGAGAGTCTGCCACCAAACTTGGGAAACACGTATTACTTTTTGAAGGAGGGAAATCCTTAGACTTCGACCGTGAAGTAACGAAATCGGGGGTCACTGGAGCACTTCGAGTGTTGGATTATTTGGGCGTTAAAAAGCTGCCAGAGGATTATTTAATCATTAATAAAAATCCCGAAAATATCGTTTTTGATTCTTCAATCTGGGTTCGAGCCAATCATTCTGGAATGTATCGATCTATTGCTCGAAATGGCGCTAGAATTCGGAAAGGAGATATTATCGGAACCGTTACCGATCCTTATGGTTTCTTCGAGAAAAAAATTAAGGCCACAGCTTCCGGTTATGTAATTTGTCTCAACCACTCTCCTATTGTAACAAAAGGAGACGCAGTGGCGCATATAGCCATAGTGTGAGTTAAGCAAATCCTGCGGTAATCTTCAACTAATGGCTTCAAGTCGATTGGATTTCATAGCTTTGCCGATTCAATTTAGGAATACATGATTTCAGTAAATGGTTTAACCGTCGAATTCAGCGCTAGAACGCTTTTCAACGATGTTAGTTTTGTCATCAATGAGAATGATAAAATTGCACTTATGGGTAAAAATGGTGCAGGAAAATCCACAATGATGAAAATCATCGCAGGTGAACAAAAACCCAATCGCGGAAGTATACAATGTGCTGAAGATACTGTAATCGCCTACCTCCCACAGCATTTGCTCACAGAAGATGATTGCACCGTATTTGAAGAAACATCCAAAGCTTTTGGACATATTTTTCAAATGCGTAAAGAAATGGAGGAACTTAACACGCAGCTAGAAACCCGTACAGATTATGAGTCTACTGAATACATGAACATTATCGAGAGGGTGACTGAAATTGGTGAGAAGTATTACGCAATTGAAGACGTAAATTTTGACTCCGAAGTAGAAAAAGCGCTTTTAGGACTTGGATTTAAACGCAACGATTTCCAGCGAAACACCAGCGAATTCAGTGGTGGATGGCGGATGCGAATTGAATTGGCGAAAATATTATTGAAAAAGCCAGACCTTGTTCTTCTCGATGAGCCAACAAATCACATTGATATTGAGTCCGTAATTTGGCTAGAAGACTTTCTAAAGAATAAAGCCAAGGCGGTAATTGTCATCTCCCACGATAAAACCTTTATCGATAACATCACGAACAGAACCATTGAGGTAACAATGGGAAGAATTTATGATTACAAGGCAAATTACACGCATTACTTAACGCTGAGAGAAGAAAGACGAACTCAGCAAATTAAGGCATACAACGAGCAACAAAAAATGATTGCCGACAACAAACGATTTATCGAACAGTTTAAAGGGACGTATTCCAAAACGAATCAAGTGAGTTCGCGCCAAAGAATGCTGGACAAACTAGAATTGGTAGAAATCGATGAAATTGATAACTCGGCACTCTCCCTAAGATTCCCACCTTCGATACGATCAGGAGATTTCCCTGTAGTAGCAAAAGATATGAGCAAAGCGTACGGAGAACAGGTCGTTTTTAAAAATGCCAATCTTTCCATAGCGCGCGGCGAAAAAGTTTGTTTTGTTGGTCGAAATGGAGAAGGAAAATCGACTATGATTAAGGCGATTATGGGTGAAATTGAATTCCAAGGTCACTGCGAACTTGGACATAACGCCAAAGTCGGATATTTTGCTCAGAATCAAGCTGCATTATTAGATCCAGAACTCACTGTTTTTGAAACCGTGGATTTCGTGGCTGAAGGTGAAATTAGAACTCAAATGAAAAATATTTTGGGTGCATTTATGTTTTCAGGAGACGCGATCGACAAAAAAGTGGCGTTTCTCTCTGGTGGTGAAAGAACGAGACTCGCGATGGTTAAACTGCTTTTAGAGCCTGTAAATGTTCTTATTCTCGATGAGCCCACCAATCATCTTGACTTAAAGTCAAAAGATGTATTGAAGGAAGCACTGAAAAAATTCGATGGAACGCTGATTCTCGTTTCCCATGATAGAGCTTTCCTGGAAGGCTTGTCTCAAAAAGTATTCGAATTCAAAGATCAAAGAGTCATCGAACATTTTGAAAGTGTTGACGAGTTTTTGGAACGTAATCGTATTCAACAACTCAAACATCTCGACTTATAAACATTAAAAAAGCCGCTTTTACAGCGGCTTTCTCTTTTCAGTGAATCGTATAGTGATTAGGGTAAAAATTAGCCTTTCTCTCCGTTGATATCGTCTTGAAGCATAGCAATTGCAGCCTTCAAGGTTTGTTTGTAGTTCGAAGAAGGGAATTGACTTACAATACTCGAAGGAAATCCAGCAGGCAATGCCGATCCAAAGAAATAATGATTGTAAAGAACGTAATAGTTTGAGAGTGTTACCGCTTCCGGCTTAACATCCTTCAGGAAAAGAGAATACCCTGTTTGGATTGATTTTTTTAATAGTTGTCATATTTTTCAATTATGGTTAGAGAACAAAGAACAGATTTTCAAATTGAAAAATCAAGAGTATTTTTACCTGATCTATTGCGTAAATGTTGCAATATTATACGTATTTCATCCTTTCTTAGAATCAAGTTTTCAGAACAAAAGCATTGAGAAATCAGTTTAAATAGAAACCTTTAAATAACTGCAATTCAATATCTTAATAGATCATTTAGTTTGCCCTCCTCCTTTTTTCTTCGGATAAAATTTTCGCTTCTTATTTCGATTACCTCCTTTTCCTGAATTCGCTTTGGCAGCTCTCCAAACTGGACCAGGTCCAAACTCTTCATTTGGTTGTTCTTTTGGAATTTCGGATTCAATCAAACGCTCAATTCTCTGGATTTTCGAAATATCTTTTTCGTTGATTAGCGTAACGGCCTCTCCTTTTGTTTTTGCTCTTGCCGTTCGACCAATTCTATGGACATAATCTTCCGCATCCGATGGAGCATCATAATTAATTACCATATTGATCTCTTTGATATCAATCCCACGACTCATTACATCCGTTGCAACCAATATTCGAATTCGTTTGGAACGAAAACCTCGGAGTACTTCTTCCCTTTCCGCTTGTTCCAAATTTGATGAAATTCCTTTCGCCGGTAGCTTTGCACGATTTAGTGAACGTACGATCGTGCCCACTTTATTTTTGGTTGAAGTGAAAATCAAAATACTTGTGTATTCTTTACGTTCTTCTATCAAGTGCGCCAATACTTTGATCTTTTGCTCATCAAAAGTCATAATAGCGCGCTGTGTAACTCCTTCAGCTGGTTTTGATACCGCCAAACTAATTTCCAGTGGATTTTTTTGGATGCTTTTGGCCAGCTGTCTAATGTTTCCTGGCATTGTTGCGCTAAACATCAATGTTTGACGATTTTCTGGAAGGTACTTAATGATCGCCTTTAAATCATCAATAAAGCCCATGTCCAACATGCGATCCGCTTCGTCTAAAACAAGATGTTTCACTTTGTCGAACTTGACATAACCCAATCTCAAATGTGAAAGGAGTTTTCCTGGCGTAGCTACGATAATATCGCTACCTCCCGTCAAAGCCTCTTTTTGTTCGTCCCAATCCTTACTTCCTCCGCCACCGTAGATCGATTTCGACCCAACAGAAATAAAGTAAGACAAGCCTTGAATTTGTTGTTCAATCTGAACAGCTAGTTCCCTTGTAGGGACAATTATTAGCGTATCTATTGAGCTATCTTCCTTGCCTGTCAATTTGTTGAGAATCGGAAGTACAAAAGCTCCCGTTTTACCTGTTCCCGTCTGGGCACAAGCGATCAAGTCTTTATTATCAAGTATGATTGGAATGGCTTTTTCCTGAATAGGGGTTGCCGTTTCGAAGTTCATGTAGGAGAGCGCCTCCAACATACTATCGTTTAAGTTTAGTTCTGAGAATTTCATTGACCGTGAAGTTACTGATCTTTCTTGCGAAAACCATTCATTTATACTGACTTCCTTTGAAATTCTTTTCAATTTCTAACGATTACAAGACTTTTAAATCCGAATTTCCATTCTCTGAAGTCCTAATTATTGAAAAATGAAGCGAAAACAACTCTTCCAAACCAAAATAGTTATTATTTAATCGAAGTGAAATTGCTTTCGGGGCTTCAATTTTTTTAACAAACATTTTTATTTGAACTACCATTGTAGTATTTTTAGAGTCAAACTGTACTCGCTTTGAACGAACTCATTGGCTTTTCTCTCCTTAGGAACGATGAATGAAATTATGTCGAAGCTCAATTATCTAAATTTATGACTGTAACTTTGAAACTGACATTGGCAGGTATGGCTTGTTCCATTTCTTCCTTAATGTTTGCACAAAAGACCGAAAGACAGATCGAAAAACACTTGAATGACAAGTATTCGACTATCGGTCTCTCAAAAGATGATTGTTCTGATTTCATTATCGAAAACGAACATAAATCTGAAAAATTCAATCTGACGTATGCGTACGCTCATCAACGCCATGAAGGAATTGAGATCTACAACGCTATCAATAGTTTTGTTGTGTCTGAGGACACCATTATTATGTCGGCAAATAGATTCCAAGCCGATCTTGCGAAACGCGTAAATACAACAACGCCCGTTTTGACGGAAGCTCAAGCAATTGTTTCAGCAGCAAAACTATTGGGACTAAGTTCGAATAATGATTTTGTTTTGAATCGTCTGAAAGGAACTAATGGTAAAACTATTTTTACCGCACCAGCTATCTCCAACAACGAAATCCCTGTTGAATTGTGCCTTGATGCGAGTGGTAAAGATATCCGTTTGGCATGGAACTTAAGTATTCAAACGAAAAAGGACGCACATTGGTGGAGCGTTCGCGTTGATGCGATCACAGGAGAAATCTTGAGTCAAAATGATTGGTATACGTCGTGTACTTTCGAGGGCAATTGCTCGGAACACGCAAATAAACACGTGAGTAACCCAAAACCAAAAACTGGACTCGCTGCTTTAATGATGCCTCCTCCGCCTTCAACGGATCAATACAACGTTTTTCCAGTACCAGTAGAAAGTCCAAACCATGGGCCAAGAGCTTTGGTAGTGGGCCCTTCTGATCCTGTTGCATCTCCATTTGGATGGCACGATGATAACGGTGTTGACGGTCCAGAATATACCATCACACGCGGAAACAATGTTTATGCAACAGAAGACACGAACGACGATGACCTTCCAGGATACGCTCCCGATGGAGGTCCTTCCCTAAATTTTGATTTTCCGCTGAATTTAAATCAAGCAGGATCTGGATATTGGGATCCAGCGATCACCAATCTTTTCTATTTCAATAATATGCTGCACGATGTATGGTATCAATACGGATTTGATGAAGAATCAGGTAACTTCCAAGAAAACAACTACGGAAACGGCGGACTTCAATCAGATATGGTAAATGCAGATGCTCAAGATGGAAGTGGAACGAACAACGCGAACTTCGGAACACCTCCAGATGGTCAAAATCCAAGAATGCAAATGTATTTGTGGACGAGCAACGGTTCTCCAAAACTCGTTCAAATCAACAGTCCAACAGGGCTTGCTGGATTACTTGCTTCTACAAGCGCAACTATCGGACCTGGAATTCCTGCGACTCCAGTTACTGCAGACTTTGCTTTGTTTGATGATGGCATAGGAGACGAATTAGATGCTTGCGAAACAGCTATCAACGGTGGTTCATTAGCTGGTAAAATTGTAATTGTGAGAAGAGGTGGAACTTGCACGTTCGCAGACAAAATATTCTCCGCTCAAAACGAAGGTGCCGTCGGTGTCATAGTGGTCAATAACACAAGCGGAGGCTTAATCGCTATGGGAGGAACAGACCCAGGGATTACAATTCCAGCGGTGATGATAACACAGTTCAACGGTCAGGCAATCATTACAGCCCTTGAGAATGGAACTACCGTAAATGGATCCATTGGTGATTTCGGCCCTTTCGATTTTGACAGTGATTTTGACAACGGAATTATCGCACACGAATACGGTCATGGAATTTCAAACAGATTGACGGGAGGTGCTTCTGCTGCAGGGTGTCTTTACAATGAAGAACAAATGGGAGAAGGTTGGTCAGATTGGTTTGCTCTTATGATGAGTATTGAACCAGGTGATCAAGGAACAGATGCGCGAGGGATAGGAACTTATGCTTCTGGACAACCTACTTCTGGAGGTGGAATTCGACCTGCTCCTTACTCTACAGACTGGTCAGTGAATAACTACACATACGGTATCACGAACAATGACAATACGATTTCACAACCGCACGGAATCGGATTCATCTGGTGTACGATGCTGTGGGATTTAACATGGGCATTGATTGACCAATATGGCTACGATCCAGATATCTATAATGGAACTGGTGGAAATAATATCGCAATGCAGTTAATCATGGACGGAATGAAAAATCAACCATGTGGACCTGGATTTGTAGACGGAAGAGATGCAATTCTTGCTGCCGATTTCACACTTTATGGAGGAACACACCAATGTTTAATTTGGGAAGTTTTCGCAAGTAGAGGTCTTGGATATTCTGCTGATCAAGGCTCTGCTGACAGTCGATTGGATCAAATTCAAGCGTTCGATTTACCTCCAGCATTGGATCACGTAACAACGGTAACTGTTTCGTGTACAGATTATGTTTGGGCTGAGAATGGTCAAACGTATACGACTTCCGGCACCTACTACACACCAACAACACCTAGCAGTGGTTGTGATAGCATTGCAACTTTGAATCTGACGGTGAACAACTCCATTAATTCGATTGTTTCTTATAACGGACCGACAACACTTGTCTCTACAGTAAACAATGTGAATTACCAGTGGATTAATTGTGCTGGTGACGATTTCGATGTTGTTGGCGCTACAAATCAAAGCTTCTCTCCAACAGAGAATGGGTTGTATGCTGTTATTGCATATCAAGGAGCTTGTATCGATACTTCGGTATGTATTTTTGTAAACCAAGTAAGTTTGGATGAATTCAATCTTGGTGAAAGCTTATCAGTTTCTCCAAACCCAACAAATGGAGAAATCAAAGTAAACCTCGGTAATACGATGTACACATCTGTTGAAGCACGTATCGTGAATGCGATCGGTCAAGTAGTTTCTGAAAAATCATTTGAGAATGTTGACTCGTTCCTTTTGAATATTGATGGAGCACCTGGAATCTATTTCGTTACGATTGAAGCGGATGGAAATTCAGCAATCACTAAAATAGTTAAGGAGTAGACTCCCAAACCCTATTAAAACAAGGTCTTTCGTTCAATCGAAAGGCCTTGTTTTTTTTGTGCTAAGCTTAAATGTTTATCGCGAAAGAATATTTTCTACATCGCTATTAATTTCACCAGTGTGCTGATCCCAGTGATTAGAATAAGAACTAAAACAATTGCTCGGAATTTCACTTCAGAGATTTTTGTCAGTAGTTGTTTACCAATATATGTACCGATAATGCTAGCAATGATCAGCAATGGGATTAAATACAAATCATGCGAATGCATGTAGCCATTCATCCAATAGACAAGACCTCGTCCCGAATCTACTCCTAAATCAATAATTGCCGAAGTCGCAATGAAAATCTCTGGTTTTAGCTTAAACGATGTTAGCGTTAAACCTCTGATAGCACCACCTGTCCCAATCAAACCTGCAATTCCACCAGAGAGTACGCCACCAATGATTGAGTTTTTAATTGTAGGCGCAAAACCGATATTTTTGAAAATCAAAAAAGCTAGACTCGTACAAATTAAAAACACTGCCAGCCCGACTTCCAAATATTCTGAAACGACAATTTTGGAGAAGTAGGCACCAATTAAAACCGCTATAACAGAAGGAATCCCAAGATATACAATCAGTTTTTTATCAACTCCCTTCCTGAACATGAAGATTTTTGTGAGGTTACTTGCGACATGAAACAATGCTGTAATACCTAAAACCGAGTGAAAATCAAGAAAAAAGGCAGCAATTGGAATGAAGAAAACGGATGATCCAAATCCACCGACAGTTCCAAGAATTTCAGCGATTAAAGCAAGAAGAATGAATAAAAACAAATACTCCACGTGTTTCTTTCAATTGGATTGAGCGGCTCAGATTTTACTGAACAATACCAGTAGTGGCGACAAATGTATTAATAAATGAGTTCTCACTGATTGATTTTAACGAGGGCTAAATACAATCCGAAAAAATGCCAATAATTGAGCGGGCAAAGAAATCATTTACAGACGACTACTTCTTTTCCTTCAGATGAAGCCGTCACTTCGTGAATCATATCACCGTCAGAATTATAAATCTTCGTGCCTTCAACGAAAGTCATCGGATTCTTAGAGCCATCATAAGCGGTGTAATGTGTCGAACTTCCTGGTGAAGCCACTTTATATTTTACATCAGAACTACATTTATTAACTATGTAAACTTTAATTCGACCGCCGTCACCGTCTTTCGATTGGAAACTCATGGATAAGAAGCTAACGCAAAGGAATATCGCAATAACGGCAAATAATTGTATCAGTTTTTTCATTTGAGTAGAATAAGTTAGTGGAGAGAAATATAGTGTTTTTTCTTGCAATCAACTGAATCACAGCACGATTATTCCATTTTATGCCTTGCGTGAAAGATTTTCCCTAAATTCACAAAAAAGATGCTACCATGAGAATATTTCTACTCACACTACTTTCATTTTGTATGCTACCAGCGATGAATGCGCAGGTTAGTTTCACAGTTACAGCTCCTAGTTCAATTGCTGGAGGTTATGACTTTACCAGTAATGGTGACGGAACCGATTGGGGACTTCCCAATTTGGACGATCCGAACGATGCAGTAATGGATACGTTAGTCTTAGTAGATGATGGTACATCTGGAATCAACGCACAAGGAATTCCCTTTGCCAACGAAGGATGCAACGCTTTAACGCCAGGCTCTCTCACGGGTAAAATCGCCGTAGTTTATCGCTATGACGGAGTTTCAAGTAACGTATGTTGGTATGGAACAAAGGTTTTAAATGCACAGAACGCTGGTGCAATTGGAGTTGTTATGATTAACAGAGACGATGCTTTAATAAATGTCCCAGGTACTACGGACGGTCCTTTCACTAATATTCCATTTGCATTCATTTCTAAATCCGATGGCGCTATCCTTAGGGCAAGAATGGATGCTGGCGAGGACGTTGTCGCGTTTATTGGCAACAAAACTGGCTTATTTGCAAATGACCTTGGGATTTCCAAAGAGAGAACGGTTGCTCCAAAAATTTCGGCAACTGCTTCACAACTAACTCAAAATGCATCTGAATTTAGTTTCGATCTCGGAACAATGATCTCAAATTATGGCTCAACAACACAAAATGACATCAACGTTACGGTAGATGTTACAGGGCCTGGAGCTCCTTGGTCAGAAACAGCAGGTCCGTTTACAATGCAATCTGGTGATACTTTAAATGTATTTACTGGAGGAACGAATACCATCGGTCCGTTTTCACTTTCCAATTATCCTGAGGGTAAGTACACCTTAACATATACGGTGACACAGGCAAATCCTGATGAATCGGATTTTGACAATTCAATCCGTTACGATTTTATCATTTCTGATTCAATAATAGCGTATTGTAGTCTCGATTCACTAACAAACATGCCGATTTCAAATGTTAATTACCGTCCAGCGGGCGCTCCTGTTTCGTTTGAAGCATGTATCGCTTTCCGTGATCCAAATGCTAGTAGATTGGGTGCAGAAGGTCTTTATTTCTCGAACGTAACAGGCTACAATTCTGGTGTTACCTTAGATGGAGAAGAAATCGCTTTGACGCTTTATCAGTGGGACGATAACTTTACAGATTTGAACGATCCAAACCTTGCGTTTAATGACTTAAATGCAGTGGCTTATGGTTTTTACTACTATCCTTCAGATCTTCAAGGGACGACAGTTTATGGTTCTTTTTCTGATCCCGTTCAACTTCTCGACAATCAGCGGTATTTGGCGTGTATGAAGGTGAATAACACCGAAATATATGTGGGTCACGACACGAAAATTGATTATACCGAATCTATAAACGGTACACTTCAACCTACCTCTCCAAACAATAGTGATAACGGCTTTTTTGCATTAGGATTTGGAACAGACCTCACGCCATCAATTGGGTTAAAAGTTTTTGATGCTTCTGAAGTCTCTCTCAGTGAACTTTCCAATGAAAAACTAAGGCTCTATCCGAACCCTACAAATGATTTCCTGACCCTGAGTTTTAACGCATCCATGACAGGAGAGATTCTAATTTATGATGTACAAGGGAAATTGGTAGGTCAAAAGTCAATCCAACACAAAGCATTGAAAACAATTGACGTCAGCGATTTAAGTCCGGGTATCTATACTATTGAAGCAGAAGGTGATTCCAACGTGAGAGCAAAATTTGTGAAGCAATAATGAGCCGTTTTACGTGCTGGTTTTTCTCAATAATAGCAATAGGTGTAGTAAACATTGGTAGCTCTCAAAACGTCATTCCTTCTCAGGAATCGGGGTTTTACGAAAAAGGATTTGAATTAAGTTTTCAGATTCCACGAGGGGCTACATTATATTTTAGTACAAATGCTGAAGACCCTAGCAAGAGAAATCAAAAATACGTCGATCAAACAATTGAAATTGGTTCACTCAGTTTGCTTCCGCCTCGAATTGATACGATTCCTACCACTCCACTTACAGGACCTTGGCAATTAGATTATTTTAGGTGGTGCCCTCCTAAAAAAAATCAAAATAAGGTCTGGATTGTTCGTTATGCATTGTTTTTAGAAGACTCGATTCTGGAAGAAAATGCACTGACCTATTTTATTGGCGAAGAATGGCGCTCGAAACATAATTTTCCGATAATTTCTTTGGTCACGGATAATGAGCATTTGTACAATCAAGAAACAGGGCTTTTTGTTCCTGGGATAAACTATTCGGTCGATGATTGGGACGAAAATTTCTTTGGCACCGGAAATTACAACATGAAAGGTGAACAATGGCAGCGGCCTGGTACAATTGAAATCTTTGCTCAAACCTTTAACTCTCAATACAATTCACTGATAGACTATAGAATTCATGGCGCAGTGGTCGGCGTTTTTCCTCAAAAAAGCATTCGCGTGTACACAGACAAATCAAAAAATGGAAAACCGCTTCCAACCTCCATTTTTAATACTTCCGATTCGATAGAGCTCACTCGTTTCATACTTCGGAATTCGGGAAGTGATTTCGTTTCCACCCATTTTCGAGATGCTTTTTTACATTCAGTGGCATCAAAGTTAAATCTTGATTACCAAATGAGTTTCCCTACTGTGGTCTACATTAATGGAAATTACTGGGGCGTTCTAAATCTCCGCGAAAGAATTGACTCCTATTATATCGAGAGTCATCATGGCGTGACAAAGGAAAATTACGATATGGTCGAAGGAACTGGCGCCGATGTTCTGCAAGGTTCGAACGAAGATTTTATTGCTTTGTTGACCTTCATTTATGAAAATGATATGACGATTGACTCCAATTACACTAAAATCATCGAGCAGATCGACTTAAGTAATTATATTGATTACAACATTTTTCAAACGTTTTTCTGCAACATGGATTGGCCAGGCAACAATGTAAAGTTTTGGAAAACCAAAAATGGAAAATGGCGATGGATCTTTTTCGATGGCGACCTTATGATGAGTCGTTATGAGTATAATAAGCACGGAGGCGCCAATCACAACGCAATAGATCATGCGACAACCACAGAAAATAATCAATGGTATAATTCTTCTGGGTCGACATTTTTATTGAGAAATCTCATGGCGAATGAAACATTTCAATACGAGTTTAAGGCACGCTACGAAGAACTAGCTTCGTCAATTCTTTCTTCAGAGGTCTTAATCACAGAAATCGAACGTTTTAGAAGTAATTACGAATCGGAAATGCAGCTTCACATTCAAAGATGGTCGTATCCAAAAACAATTGAATCATGGGAAGGTGAAGTTGACAGTTTAAAAAACTTTGTAATTGAGCGCCCTCTACATTATAAAAACCATCTTGAAGGAATAAAAAACAATTAATCAACGTGTTTTTTTAACAAAAATTGAATTAATTTTAAAGTTGTTCAAAAAGCAACCATTCAGTTGATATAGCGTCTTGGAACTGATAAGAAGATTGTAACTTTACCAAAGAGTTTCTAATCGTTGATTATTTTTTATGAAAACACTACTACTCGCCTTTCTAGGTTTCTCCTTTTCAGCATCAGCTCAACAGGGTCCGACTTCTAACACTCAGTGCCAACTTCAAGTGGATGAGATTCTTAGCCAGCAAATCTTTGACATAGATGATCCTATTTCAGAAGATGCACGTTACATCATTTTCGAATTATATGATGAGTTAAACTCAATTTATATAGCTGTTCAAAACAACGATGTAAATGCGCTTGGTCTTTTGATTCCTGAATTCGAAGAAACCATCGTGAACGCCGAACAAATGAGTTTGAATTACACCATGTTCGATGCAGATATTAATTATGTTGAAACAATCAATATTTAAGATGAGATTTACATTCAAACATACACTCGTATTGCTAGTTCTTTCAAGCAGCTTTGTTTCTTTCTCACAATGCGGTGCAACGGCAGTTGATCCTACACCACAAATTTCTGGTATTTGCGAGGGGTCAAGTCAAATCGTTGATTTCGCATCGGTTGGTACATGCGCTGGTAGCTACGAATACCAAGTAGAAGATGACGGCGGAGTTGTTGTTTCACCTTGGAGCACCACATTAAACTATGTTGCAGCGCCAACAGGCACAACGGTATACACTGTTTTCTCACGCTGTTCGGCTTGTCCTACGACAGTTGTTTCTGATACTTTTTTAGTTGAAGTAATAAATCAACCTAGCATAGTAGCAGACACATTTGTTTGTTATGGAACTGCAGCTTCAATGACAGCTACGGGTCCTGCAGGCACATTATCTTGGTGGGATGCTGCAAGCGGAGGGACACAACTTTCTCCAAATGAGAACTACACGTCACCCCCAATGACTATGGATGAAATCTACTATGTTCATGCAACAGGTGTTGTAACGGGTGGAACAAACCAAGGATCGATTCTAATCACGGAATGTGGATTGGAAGGGTTCCCTGGGAGTTCTTCGGCGGATTACATTGAGGTTTCGAATCTTTATAGCACACCAGTAAATACGTCAGGATGGGTCGTTGCCATAAGTAACTCATATACAAACATTAACACTGTTAACTCCATTCTTTGGCAATTGCCAGGATCTTTTACTCCCTGTTCAATCCTCTCAAAAACAGACGTTTCCACACAGCCAAATTATTGGGGGAACAATATGTTCTGGAATGCAACAAGTAAAAGTTGGGCGATTATTGTCGATGACGTGGGTAATGTGGTAGACTTCCTCGCATGGGGATGGACAGCGGCGGAATTGGCAGGATTCAATGCTAACATCAACGGATTTAATGTCACATTAGGCCCAGAATGGATTGGTAATGGTTGTAACTTACCATGTCAAACCACAGGTGGAATTGCCTATAGCTATTCGCGTACAGGAAGTGCAGACAACAACACTGCCACCGACTTTACCTGTCAAGCAACATCTCTAAATGTATTAAATCCAGGATTGACTTGTGGATGGGTTTCTTCCAACATCACTTGCCCGTACCCAGTTGATGTGGTTGTAGATATGCCACCGACAGCGTCAAACCCTGCCAACATTAGTGTCACTTGTTATGCCGACGTGCCTGTAGCCGATCCGGCAGTGGTCATTGATGAATTGGATGATCATACCGCTATTCCTACCGTACAGTTTTTAAGTGAAACATCAAGCGGAACTACTTGTCCTGAAATTCTTACAAGAACCTATCGAGTTTTAGACTCCTGTTCGAACTATGTGGATGTTTCGCATACAATTACGATTAACGATGATATCGCTCCGGTGTTAGATCCTGCACCTGCAGATCTCAATGTGGCGTGTTATGCAGATGTTCCTGTAGCAACCGATTTGAACTGGACAGATAATTGTGACGGCGTTGGTTCTGTAGGCGTGGTAGAAGTTTCAAGTGGTACAACTTGCCCTGAAATACTTACACGAACTTGGACTTATACCGACGGATGTGGAAATACTGCAACAGAAACACAGTTAATCACCATTAACGATGATATAGCTCCAGTGCTCGATGCTGCACCTGCAAATCTTTCTGTACAATGTGACTCTGACGTGCCGGCGATAGTCTCACTTAATTGGACGGATAACTGCGATGGATCTGGTTCTGTAGCTGGCTCTGAAGTTTCCGACGGTATGTCATGTCCAGAAACAATCACTAGAACATGGACATATACAGATGGTTGTGGCAATACCGCTACAAGAACACAAACCATCGTGATTAATGATATCACGGCTCCAACAGCGAGTCCGTTGCCAACAGTGCAAACTGTAGCGTTGCCAGCACCAGACGTTTCCTTGATCAATGACGCTGCCGACAATTGTGGTTCTGTTTATGTAAACTGGGTTAATGATGTTTCTGACCAAGGATTCTGCCCTGAAATTATCACCAGAACCTACAGCATTACTGATGACTGTGGAAATGAAACATTAATTCAGCAGTTATTTACAATTGGAGACGGAATTCCAGATGTATCTTTTATCGCTACGCCTACCCTTCTTTCTAACTTAGAATCAGGCTTGGTTGAATTTACAAACACGACTTCAGGTGCGGTTTATTACGAGTGGGATTTCAATGATTTATTGCCAATCTCGAATGAAGTTAATCCAACGCACGAATTCGAAAACGATGAAACCGCAGGATATGCCGTACAACTAAAAGGTTATTCAGAATTTGGATGTGTGGATTCATTCATGGTCGTTATTTCTGTTCGAGAAGAACTTTTGTACTTCGTTCCAAACACATTTACTCCAGACGGAGATGAATACAATCAAGTATTCTTACCTGTTTTCGAATCTGGATTTGATGTACACGATTATCACATGATGGTTTTCAATCGATGGGGCGAAGTAGTTTTTGAATCCTTCGATCACACAGTAGGCTGGGATGGAACTTACAACGGTAAAATTGTCCAAGCAGGATCCTACATTTGGAGAATTGAATTCGGATTAGAATATACAGATGCCCGAGAAATCATATCTGGACATGTGTCTCTGATGAAGTAGACGAAATAAAAAAAGGCAGCTTAATAGCTGCCTTTTTTGGTCAATCTCATTCGGTTTTAATTCCAACCATTGTACCCACCTTTTAACTCATGAATTTCCGAAAATCCCATGGACTTCATCATTGAAACAGCTTGAGCACTTCGTCTTCCAGATGCACAATAGACAAGAACAGGTCTCGTTTTATCGAGTGTTGCAATTTGAGATTTAAAATCCTGATCGAAAAAATTGATATTCGTAGCATCTCCAATTTTACCCGCAGAATACTCTTCAGGAGTTCGTACATCCAGTAATTGGGCAGACTCATTTTTCATTAATTCTTTAAACTCACTCACTGAAACCAAGCTGACAATAGACGTTTGTTGATCATCATTTTCAACTGTTCCTGTGACTTTCTTTTCTTTTGTTCCGACCTCTTCCTGAGCGTTTGAACACGCTACAAACAAAAATGATAGTACGGATATTCCGATAATTTTATACATATATTTAAGTGTTAATTAATCGCAATTTAGATAATATTCATTGGACTTTCGTAACCATTGTTACATCCGATGAACTAAATTTGCCGACAATGTTATCAAAAGAAGAGCGAAAAGCATTAAATAGTTCATTTTGGGATACATTTCGAAAAGAAATGCGTCAGTACAAGTCAGTAAATGGTCGTGGTATGAACTGGATCAACTACCCTTCTGATGTAAAAGACATTTACATTCGGTTGCAAGCCGACCCTAAAGGCGCCCGACTTTGTTTTGACATCCAACCTAAAGATGACGGCGTTCGTTCTATTTTGTGGGAACAAATGACGGAACTCAAAGTGGTACTTGAAGATGCTGTCGGCATTGCCGTTTGGAATGAAAATGATCACATATTCAATGGTAGAACAGTTTCAAGGATATTTTGGGAGTTGACAGATGTCAATTTCTATGCAGCCAAGGATCATGAAAAAATTAAGGACTTTTTAAAACAAAAATTAATTGATTTTGATGCATTCTATCAAGAGTTTAAAGAAATATTAATAATACTCGCTGAGTAAGCACAAAACACTATTTTTACGATATGATTAAAAATTTATTGGCTTTCACCTTTCTCGCCGTTACTGTAAGCGTTTCAGCTCAAACACAAGTGTACCTGGAAGATTTTCAAGCGGGTATTCCTGCAAGCTACACCCTCGTTGATAATGACGGTTTGACGCCAAATGCAGCTACGGCGGACTTCGCAGATGCTTGGATATCGTTGCCAGATCCATTGGATTCTACCGACACCATCGTTGGGTCCACGTCATATTTCGAGCCAGAAGGAACAGCCGATCGTTGGCTAATCACACCTCAAATAAGCTTGGGTGCATTTGGGAATTTCCTGTACTGGGAATCACGATCACAAGATGCTTCGTACCCAGATGGTTACTATGTAATGGCCTCAAAAACGGACACACAGTTGTCTAGTTTCACGGATACCTTGTTTTTTATCGGAGGAGCATTGACGACATGGACTTCACACTCGGTAAATTTGAGTGATTTTGGGCTGGACGGTGAACAGGTGCATATCGCATTTGTTAATAGAACATACGACGGATTCAAGCTTTACATTGATTCCATTTCAGCTTTTATTGAAGATCCTGTTGGAATTGATGAGTTGAACGGCTTAGAAATTCAAATGTATCCTAATCCGGCAACAGATCGTGTATATTTCAATGAAGCATTGGACGTAATCAACGTATTCTCTATGAGCGGCGAACACGTTCTTTTAAAAGAAAACGCAACATCAATTGATGTAGTAAACTTACCAGTAGGCATTTACCATTTGGAATTGAGCAAGGACGGGTACACCGTTAGAAAAAAACTTGTAAAAAATTAGAGTTCTGGTAAGGGAATCAATTCTAAGTTAAATTTGGCATCAGATCCCTTCATTCTTTTCATGATAATGCGGTTCTCCTCCAACTTTGTGAGTTTGAAATGCCAATTTTTATCGTTGAATTCAATGGTCATCTCTTTCAATTCAGAATCCAAATAGAACTTTGCTTTTTGAGGCCGTTTGTAGCCCATAGCCTTTAGAGAAATGTAATCCACCTTTCCGTTATCGTGGAAAATCAAGACTTCTTTTGAGTTCAGGTCGAATTGAGCCACATCAACATCATCTACAAATTGTTTGTTGATCACCCAAACTTTGCTAGTACCATCGGTAAATAGATCGTCATAGGTCACTGATTTTAGTGGATATCCTGTGGTGCAAGAATATAAAACGATTGCTAATACGACAAAATACAGAACGCGTTTCATTGTAAGATACCTTCAATGAAACCTTCAGCCTTCAATTCATTATAAACTTGTTGACTTGTTTCTTTTTTAAGCGATTCCTTCACGTCTCCACCCCAGTTTTTCCCTTCAATTCGTTCCACTGAAACGTACTTATACTTTTTATCCTTTTCCGACCATTGAAATAAGCAATTGAAAAAAGTATCTTCATCATCCACTACACGGAAAAATCGCACCATTAAATCGTCAATTCCCGAAGCGCTGGTAATTTGTTCCATGATATATCCTTTCAAACGATTGCTTTCAACCAAACGACCATTTTCCCGAATATAAACCCGCACTTCTCTGGTTGGATTTGCATTTTCTTCGTTTTTCAGTATCGTCAATGCCTTTACTTGAACGGCGAATAGATTCTCCATTGAGCCTTCCTTTCGAATGTCGAAAAATCTAAAGAATCCTGGAGAACATGTCGCGCAACGTGGACACTCAGGCTCTTCAGGGCCGCAAAGATCAAGCTCTTTTAATAATTTAAAATGCATTGGGTTTTCGAACTCACCATCCTCGTAAATTGTTTCGATTTCAGTAACCTCTCCGACTTTTTTCGATTGCCATTCTTTTGGTTTGTCCTCTTCCGTTTCGGAACAAGAAAATAAAATTAGCAACGGTATAGAAATGTATAATAAGCGCATCAAATTCATAATTCAGAATATTATAAAAGTTACGGAAATACTTGAATTGCCTTTTGAATAGAAGCTTCCAATTCTTTTTTGTCCAGTCCCGTTTCGATTCCGTTTGTCTCAAACCAAAGCTGCATGAGCTCTGTTGGCATGTTACCTGTCAGGTCATCTTTTGCCATTGGACAACCACCATAGCCCTTAATTGCACCATCAAATCGTCGGCAACCTGCTTTATAAGCAGCTGAAACGAGTCCCGCAGCATTTTCAGGCAAAGTATGTAAATGCGCACCAAATTCAACGTCGGGAAGCGCTAGAATCAATGTTTTAAAAAGACTTGTAACGGTTTCCTTGTTTGCAACACCGATTGTGTCCGAGAGTGCTAGTATTTTAATATCAAAATCGCGGTAAAGTCGCTCACTCCATGAGGAGACAATATCCGGATGCCAGTCTTCGCCATAAGGATTTCCAAATCCCATGGATAAATACAGCACCAACTGTTTATTTGCTTTGAGAGCTATTTCACGTATCCCTTCTACTCTGCTCAGTGATTCATCCAATGTCGCATTGGTATTGCGTTTTTGAAATTCTTCTGAAACGGAAAATGGGTAACCCAAATAATCAATGCGATCAAACTGACTAGCGTCAGTAGCACCTCTTTCGTTCGCGATAATCGCAAGCAACTTACTTTTTGAATCATTTAGCCCTTCCAAAACCTCCGCAGTATCACGCATCTGAGGGATCGCTTTGGGCGAGACAAAACTTCCGAAATCAATGGTGTCAAAACCACATTTCAAAAGGCCATTAATGTATTCAATTTTTGTTTCGGTCGGAACGAATTCATGCAAACCTTGCATGGCATCTCTTGGACACTCGACCAACTTGAGGTTTTCCATATTTAAAAATACCAATAATCTATTTACGCACGACTGAGGATTGCGCGATTAATCTCTTTTACCAATTTCGGTCCCTCGTAGATGAAACCTGTGTACAATTGAACCAAATCCGCGCCTGCATCCAATTTCTCCAAGGCATCCTCCGCACTGTGAATTCCTCCAACTCCGATAATAGGAAATGCTTTATTCGATTTTTCAGCTAAATAACGAACGACTTCTGTTGAACGCGACTTGACTGGTTTTCCAGACAAACCACCTGCCCCAATGGCATCCACTTTCTCTTGTGAAGTTTTCAAACCTTCTCTGCTAATGGTGGTGTTAGTTGCAATGACTCCGTCCAGCTTTACCTCTCCTACAATTTCAATGATATCATCCAATTGTTCATTCGTCAAATCAGGAGCAATTTTTAACAGGATGGGTTTACGAACTTCTTTTTTCGCATTCAAATCTTGTAAGGTTGCCAACAATTGCGTTAACGGCTCTTTCTCTTGTAGCTCTCTTAAGTTTGGCGTGTTAGGCGAGGAAACGTTGACCACAAAGTAATCGACATAATCAAAAAGAGCATTAAACGATTTGACGTAATCATCCGTTGCACTTTCATTTGGTGTGACTTTATTCTTACCAATGTTTCCGCCAATAATGACATTTGCTTTCCGTTTTTTCAGGTTCTCAACCGCATTTTCAACTCCATGATTGTTGAATCCCATTCTATTGATAATTCCTTCGTCTTCTGTCAAGCGAAACAATCGTGGCTTTTCATTTCCAGCCTGACCTTGTGGCGTCACAGTTCCAATTTCAATAAACCCAAACCCGCAATATGCCAGATCATTGTACATCGATGCATTTTTATCGAATCCAGCTGCCAATCCTACTGGATTCTCAAAAGTAATTCCGAAAACAGTTCTTTTAAGTTGATCGCTTTTGACACGGAATAATTTATTCCAAAGCGCTTTCATTCCTGGAATCATCAAATTAATGTGAATCATTTTCACTGTGGCATAATGAATCTTCTCAGGGTCAAACTTAAAGAGGATAGAACGGATGAATTTGAACATAACAGCTGTTTCGGCAAAGGTACAAACGACGAAGAGGCAACCGCAGTCACCTCTTCAAATAATTTCCAATAAATATTAACAATCTTAGAATTTGTATCGTGCGTTCCAGCGATTCATTCTTCTTGATTTTGCGTAATCTTTGTATGTGATATTTCTCGCTACGACAAGGTTGATATAGTAGTAAGCATCATTTTGCTTGCTATCACCACGTTGTTGATCCGTAGCGAACCAAGCGGTATTCTGCTGCGCCGGGTTTGATAAGAATGCTGCATCCTCACCTACTTGAGCAGCTAAAATATCTCGATCATAGTACGTCCCGCTAACATCATCGATATAATCAGAGAACGTTTTAACATAAGTCGCTTCGATACCAATTCTCCACATACGTCCGATTCCCATACGTGCCCCAATACCAAAAGGAATGGTTGCGGTGAATCCTAAAACTTCAGATGGACCTCCATCCAAACCTTGACCTTCAGTCTTCAATGGACGAAGAGCTACCCAAGAGCCGTTTAAATTTGCCTTTGGATTGAAATAGCTAACACCAGCACCAGTAAAAAGATAAACCTGCTCATTGTGGTTTTTCATTTTTTTACTGTGACCTCCAAAGCCGTATCGGTGTCCAAATTTCTCATTGGCAAGAATAATAACCTCAATTCTTTGTTGAAGTTCAAAAACCATTGATCTGAAATGCAAATTTCTAGATTCACGAACAATTTCTCCTGTCAAGGCATCATTTCCTCGAACCATACCAATGTTCAAAGAAGTTGTTGTCGCCCAATATGGGTGAAATCTAAAACGATATCCAATCATCCCTCCTAAACTTGTCGAAGGCCAATCGATATCTTTCAAGCTATAATCTGTACCAATTTGGTTTTTACCACCGAGATCACCGGTAAATTGAGTCGCACCGAAGCCAATCATGACTTCCTTTTTGTTCAAGGCCCAATTACTCTGTGTGTTGAAGTTCGTGTGCTGAGCATACGAAAGTGTTGTGGTTGCTAAAAGTAGTAATAGACAAGATAAATTTCTCATTCTGGTCATTATTTGAGGGATTCACCCTTTTTATATTTCACGAAAATAGGAATGTTTTTACAACTGTGCAATAAATTGTCATATAAATTATCAAATAGCAATTGTTGACGAGTCAAATCCTATTATCCCAAGTTAAGACGTCCAAAAAATTAAAGGGTTGTCACCACAGTAAAATCTTTCAAGAGAATGTTATTTCCTTTTCTGTCTTGACCTTCAATATTCATGAATGAAATTTCAATGGGATTACCGCAATCGCGTATTTCGTCACACAATGTTTGCGGGATTCTGTTCCCACGAATATTTGCTGTGACATCACGTGCACATGAACGATATTGAATGGTGTATCGATATATAAGAACACCATTATCTACTTGAATTCCGAGCGGATTACAGAAATCTTTAAAGTCAATCGGTCCACTTGATATTCCTGAGATGTGCGGCATGTCTGAATCGAGATTTGGAACAATCTCTTCCACCTTTTTCATCACCGTTAGTCTTTCAACATCCGGTTCGTTTTCAGCCGTTTTAAGCACTTCTGAAGGCTTTGATTTTACCTCTATTTTTTTTTTGACTTCCTGCTTCGTTTCGGAACGATCTTGTTCAGATTCTCGTTTCTCCACAAGGGGAGCTGCGTTTGTATCTTCGGGAGGCAGGTTTGAAGCGATTTGACTTGTGTCCATTTGAGCCTTGTCGTGCGGGGCATCGGAACCTGTAAGTGTGACAGCGGCAACAGTAATAGCAACTGCTGCAACACCAACTGCTCCGTAGAACCATGCTGACTTGTAAACTGGTGGACTGAGTGCTTTCACTCCTTTAATGACCTTGCCGAAGTCCTGTTTTGATTTAATGTAATCTGAACTAACAGGTTTCCGATCTAAAATGGTCTTTATCTTTTCCATTCTGTATTATTAACGTTATTTCATAAATAGCTTCTTCAATCGTTCTAATGCTCTAAACGCTCTTACCTTTGCGTTATTCTCAGTAATTTCAAGAATGTCACCGATTTCTCGGTACGATCTTTTCTCAAAATAACGCAATTCAATCAACTGTAAATCATTGTCCTTCAATAAAGATAAACATTGAAAGAGCTTCTTTTTGTTTCCAGCCGAATCGTCCTCTTCAAACTCCTCGATCATCTCAAAAAGATGCATACTCTCCACGTTCACCGTTTTTCTTGCTTTTCTATCTCGAAATGCTTGATAGAGTTCACTCTTCGCAATTCGATAAAGCCAAGACGAAAACGGGACACCTCTGTATTCATATTTGTGTAAGTTTTTTAATGCTTTTACAAATACTTGAGATGTGACATCAAAAGCCAAATCTTCATCATCTATCCGTTGATAGATGTAACGAAATATCTGTTCATGATACTTCGTATACAGTGGCCCGAATCGCTCCGGGTTTTCCTTCGCCTCCTTAATAATCGTTAACTCCTCTTGGAGACGATCATTAGTTTGGTGGTAAACAGGGTTCACTGCCATTAGTTCTGGTTTTATAGTTCTAGTTCGGGTCTTATAAAGCTTGCAGACTTTATATTTCCATAACTGTTAATAATACATTTGGTTACAAACTATAACGCAAAAACCTCGCCGTTATTATGTGCACATAGTAAAAAATTGAATTTTCACCATGTACAACTTTGATAAAACTAGCGACAAAGCTCTTATTAATCAATACTTTCAGGGTTTATTTACCAAATACATACTGTCCGTTAACGAATGTAGAAAACTAATTAAAAATTGCTTCTCTGAATCTGAGAAATTTCTATTTTTTATTCTAAAATCTTGATTTGAATGCCCGAAACCACCATGGGAATATTGATTAATTACCATGTCTAAGGATGCGATAGACCCATCATGTAAATACGGTGCAGTGATGGCGACATTTCTCAGACTTGGCGTCCTAAAACTTCCAATTTTACTTGAATCGCCTGCAATCCTAAAACTGCCAAGATCGGCACCAAAATCCTTAGTGAGTCCATTGTTATGCACTTGATAATCTGAAAAATTAGGTGGCTGATGGCATTCGACACACTGAAATTCTTGAAACAATATCCAACCTTGATACGCCTCTTGCCCTAAATGTTTTTTATCCGATGTACTTTGGAAGGCATCAAACGGGCTGCTTTTGGAGACTAGTGTTCGCTGGTAAGATGCCAAAGCCCTCGTCAATACCCAAGGATCAAAATCGCGATTGTAAAGTTTTCTTGCCGCCGCTTCATATTCTGGAATCGCTTGCAGCTTACGAATCAAAGCTTCCATTCTGATGTTCATCTCGTTAGAATCCTGAATAGGAACAATCGCTTGCTCCTCTAACGTTGTAATATGGCCGTCATACATCAAAGTCTTTGCATCTCTCACGTTTAATAATGTTGGAGCGTTCCGAAATGAAAGCCGTCCACCTACTCCAACGGATTTAGGTTTTCCATCTGTAAAAGCCATTTCAGGTTGATGACAAGAGGAACAAGAAATTGAATTGTCGGATGAAAGTCTGGAGTCAAAAAAAAGTGCTTCTCCGAGTTCTTCGGTTGTACCAAATGCTTTAGGAGATCCAGCCGAATTGTACGCTGTGCCTTGCTTTACATTGCAACGCCTCAAAAAAGCAAAGGTTGTTATACTTGCAATTGCTGCAAATAGAATGAAAAATCTGAATTTTCTAACCTTAGCGTACATGAATTCCGAAGATACTTCTATTTATTTATTCTATTCTCATTGATGACGGTTGAATATCGGAACTTTTTAAAGATTTTCAATTGAAAGACATTGGATCACTTGTTTGTTTAAATTTGCATCATGAAGTTCTTAATCACGATGCTTCTTGTATTTAACACGGTACTGATTTTCTCTCAGGAACCAGACACTGTGCCGTACAATTCTTATCGGGACAAATGGGTTTTGTACAGTGATTTGGGTTTTAGTTCTGCGCCTTTCTCGATCAAGGGAGATTTTTCAGATGGTATCAATCGAGTCAAATACCGGCACAATCAAAAAATCGTGCTAGGTTTTGGATTTGCTTATAAATGGTTGGCGTTTCGTTTGGGCTTTGCACTCCCAGGAACGCTTCGACCGAAAAGTAGGTTTGGATCTCCAAACTACCAAGATTTAGGACTGCAATTTAACATCAAGCAAACTTATTGGGATCTGGATATTCGAAATTACTCTGGTTATGTGATTAAGGATGCCAACCAGTGGAACGATACCTTGACGGCGATTGACCCAAACAGTAAGTTACCTTCAACGAGATCAGTGAGCGTTTCTATTAATTCGTGGTACTTTCAGTCGAAGGGCTTTAAAATGCAATCTGTTTTAGGCAAATCCGGTGATTTCAACCAATCACACGGCACATGGTACGTCAAAAGCACCTTGAATTTCTTCGGTTCTGGTGATGATTTTCGTCCAATCCTGCCACAACAGCTCGTAGACACAACTATTAATGTTTACCGTGGAAATGCATTTTCTGCATTAGACATAGGCGTTGTTCCTGGTTACGCTTACGTGCATCGGTGGAACAATTGGCAAGCTTCTGCATTTGGTGGAATTGGAGGTGTGCTGCAAGCGAAGTTTTTCTCCGCAGGCCCATCCAGTCGTGGTCTTCTCGGACTGGCACCTCGATTTGACCTTCGTTTATCTGTAGGATATTCCGTGCCAAAGTATTTTGTTTGGCTTCAATCCAATTTTGACGTGAAGTCCATACGTTTTAATGATTTGACGTACCGACAAGCGTACAATACACTACAAATCGTGGCTGGTGTTCGACTTGATAAAAAGAAAAAGAAAGTGCGTGAGCAAATAATTATTGGCTAGGCTAGTCGAAGAAAGATTTGGGTTTCGGTACCGTTTTCACCACTTCCCCATCAACAATCTCTTCACGCTTTATTAGCTTACCATCCGAATCAAAGTACTTTTTTGTGCATTGATCCCTTCTTGAAATACTGCCTTTGTAAACACTATATTCTTTTAGTTGACCGTTTGAATGGTAGGCAGAAAATGTATTCTTCTCTCCTTTAAATCCGTAAATGGACTCATACTCTAGCGTGCCATCCCATCTATACCTTCTTGTGATTTCGGGGATATGAGGAGCAGGAAACTCAATCACATCAATAACATTTCCTAGAGAATCGAATACGTTCTCCTTTCGAATATAGGTTCCTACCTGGTGTTCCTCATTTGGAAAATGGCCCCGATAGGATTTCATATTCCCATTCGAATGAAAGAGTTCTTCGATGCGTTGGCCTCCATTAAAACCTCTAGTAATCCGTTTTAATATAATTCCATTAGGTCCGTAGGAAGAAGTAACAATCTGTTCTTCGACTGAATCAATTTCTGAATCAATAGCTATAGAATCATTATTATGGTAACGGATGTATATTAAAAATTCATACCCCTTTCTAAATTCAGAGACTTGGAAGAGCCTGCCATCCTGATAATACTGATTCCATTTACCTGATTTATAGTCATTTTCCATCCTTCCTTTCGAAGTTCGAGCACCGTTGTTTCTATCATAATACACTGTTGCCCCGTTCGCAGAACCATGATCGAATTCACTTGTTCTTATAACGAATCCTTCATTCGAATATTGAATAAAGTCACCAACCTGAAAACCATGCTCAAACTGAGCCGTATACGCCAAGCAGCTATCTTCATAGTATCCATTCCATTTCCCATGACGAAATCCCAATGAATCGCGACCGCCAAGGTGAGCAACATTTATGACTCCTGATCGATTCCAGTCTGTATTGTAGTGATTGTCTCGTAAAGACTCAGACTCGCCGTTGAACGGATATTGAAAATTCAATCCATGCCGCCCACAATGTTCTGACTTCAAATTTCCATTTGGATGCCAACTAAAAGAAGTTCCAGTTGTATTCGTCCATGATTTCATTATACCGTTGTCATACCATGTGGTAATTGTACTATCTGGGACTCGAATATTCTTACTTCCTAACTCAATCAATTGTCCCGTATCATTCCAAAGTCTATACGTTCCATGCAATTCATCGCGATACAAAGTCTCTTGGCTCTTTCGATAGCCATTCAAATAAAACGTTGTTAGAACACCCGTATTTTTGTAATCGTTGGTTTGAATTAAGTCGGAGCGAACATCCCCTTCCCTGCTGAAGAACTCCTTTTTGTAATTCGGAAATCGAATAATTCGATCTGAATTATCCACCGTCCAAATACTTTCCAATTCCCCTGTAGGGTAGTAGAACCGCTTTTGAAGTGGGATGATATTATTCACCACGTATAATTCGTTACTACTTTCAAAATTCACTTTCAGAGTCCACTGATATTCCGTTCGATTACCAATTTCACGGCTTCTAATTGTTCCATCATAATAGTAAGTCAACAAGGAGTCGACTCCCAACTTGCGATTTAAGTACATAGTCTCTAGGATACGATTTGAAGAATCCCGAGTCACCAAAATTCCTGACTTTTGATTAAAATGCTGATACATTGTTCCATTTGGATGAAACGTCTTTAAGTCATTTTTTGGGACGTAAATATAGGCTGTTAATATTTTACCCGTCTCTCGGTAACTCGGAGTGCTTCCCATGCCAGATATTCGCTCGGGATAATTGTAGGAGGCAATTTTCAAATCACCTTCGATCGATTTTGAGCCATTGGGGTAATTTCCAAGAATATAAAATGTGTTTAGAGACTTTAACACGAAGGTTGAGCCCCGATCTATATCAATCTTTTTAAAAATGGTGTCTTGCGAAAAAACTTGTATCGAAAGTAGAAAAAAAGCGATAACATTTACAACAGACTTCATCCTTTAAAGTTATCTAAACTATTGATTTGCAGCTCACCATAAAATAAACATCCTATACAGTTTATTCAATAGCTATGCATTTAAACGAAGGGACTATCAACCACTTTGACTTTCCAAATCTCGCGTAAATCCTTCAGGTTAGTCACCATTGGGTTAAAGACAGTGGCTTGAGGATGTTTTTTTAAATCAGAGATATGTACCGTGGATAAGGTGTTATTCTCTTCGATCACCATATTCATTCGATTGAAGAAATCGACGTCCAAATGTTTGCCCAAATCTTTTATAAATCGAACAGATGTATCGATGGAACAACCTGAGGCATTTGATTGCGTCTCATCAACGACTAAAATCAGAAAGCGATCGTATTCAACGGAATAATTACCAAAAAGTGAGTTTCCATGCGCTGCCCATTGTGGGAGAAAATGAGCCATTGCATTCGCAATTTCTGTTTTATCCTCCGACGTCAGCAAGCGATTTGCTGTATACACCCAAACTTTACTAGCTGGTGACAATTCAGGAAACATCATAAGTCCGCAGCGTTTGCAATCAATTCAGCGACGTCTAAAATCTCGATTTCCTCTTCTTTATTGAAGTTTTTGACACCGTCCGTCATCATGGTATTGCAGAATGGGCAACCAGTTGCAATGATCGAAGCAGAAGTTTCCAAAGCATCTTCTGTTCTTTCAATGTTGATTTCCTTGTTCCCTTTTTCTGCTTCTTTAAACATTTGTGCACCACCGGCACCACAGCAAAGTCCGTTTGTTTTACAGCGTTTCATTTCAACCAATTCAGCGTCCAATTTTTCAATAAGAGCTCTTGGGGCTTCATAAACATCATTGGCACGACCGAGATAGCAAGGATCATGAAAAGTGATTTTCTTTCCTTTGTATGTACCTCCCTCCTTCAAGGTCAATTTGCCTTGATTGATCAACTCCTGAATTAATTGTGTGTGATGAACTACTTCATAATTACCCCCTAATTCTGGATATTCATTTTTCAGCGTATTGAAACAATGGGGACATGCCGTAACAATCTTTTTTACCTCATAACCATCCAAGACCTGAATATTCATCATGGCTTGCATTTGGAATGTAAATTCATTTCCAGCGCGTTTTGCGGGATCACCAGAGCAACTTTCCTCTGTTCCGAGCACGGCAAAATTCACCTTACATTCATTCAATATTTTGACGAGGGCTTTGGTGATTTTCTTTGCTCTATCGTCGAAACTACCCGAGCAACCAACCCAAAATAAATATTCTGGTGATTCTCCTTTTGCCATCATTTCGGCCATTGTTGGAACGACTAAACTCATAGTTGTTTTTTAAATACTTGAATATTTACTGTTTCATCCACCAAATCAGTGAATTTCCCTTCAAATCTCGTTGCGCGAACGATATGATTATCAATCCAATGATAATTTCCTCCACGCGGTTTACCCATTAACAAACCGTGATACTGAAAACCATGTTTTTCAAGCCAAACTTCCGTTACTTCACGATGCTCTTCAATTCTCGAGGTGAAAAATGTAATGATGTGACCATCTTCGAACCACTTATTAATCGTCTCAAGTGCGTCAGGATATAACTCGGCTGTAGCCATTCTTTCTGGCTCCTCGTTTGGAATGTCATCACAAATAGTCCCATCAATATCGATGAGGTAATTTTTAACTTCATCTGGTAAAATTGGTGACAATTTTTGACCATCGACTTCCAATTCTTGCAATTTCATATTACTGCTCATTCGCCCAGTTTAGACGATCCGACGGACTGAATTGCCATGGAGCGCCATTGTTTTCGATATTTGTTAGCATTCCTGTTAATTCGGTTGGAACCTTTGATTCCTCCATCACCAAGTAGCGACGTAAATCAACGATAATTGATAATGGATCAATGTTCACTGGGCATTCTTGTACACACGCGTTACAAGACGTGCAAGCCCAAAGCTCTTCTTCCGAAATGTAGTCTCCCAATAGTGATTTCCCATCCTCGTAGTCCATACCATGCTTACGCTTATTCTCTCCAACTTCAACAAGGCGATCTCTTGTGTCCATCATTATTTTTCGCGGAGATAATAATTTTCCAGTGATATTGGCAGGACAGGAAGAAGTACAACGACCACATTCTGTACATGTATAGCTGTCCATTAAATTCTTCCAGGTCAAATCTGTAACATCTTTTGCGCCGAATCGCTGTGGTTCTGGAGAATCTGCGGCAGGTGTCGCGTAAGGGTCAGCTGTCGGATCCATCATTAATTTAACCTCGTTCGTAACAGATTCCATATTGGTGAATCGTCCTTTACTCTCGAGATTGCTGTAATACGTATTCGGGAATGCTAATAAAATGTGAAAATGCTTGGAGTAAGGAAGGTAGTTAAGGAATGCAAAAACCATGAAAATATGACCCCACCAACCAATACGCTCAAGCGTATGAAGTGAATCAACAGACATCCCAGCAAAAACGTGCTCACCGAGAAGGCTACTAATCGAGAAACCGAAAGTACCGTCGCCCAAATTGCTAGCGTGAGACTCACCCATTTGGTACAATGCTTCATCTGCTCCATTCATGGTGAAAATGCAGAAAACAAGGATAACTTCCATGAAAAGAATCATATTACCATCCATCTTCGGCCATCCCTTCATTTCCTTCATATTGAGGCGTGGCACTTTAATCAAATTACGTCTGGAAAGGAAAATAATTGTTGCGATCAACGCGAATAGCGAAAGAATTTCAATGAAAGAAATCATGAAGGTATAGAAACCTCCTAGTGATTCGCGAAAAATACGGTGATTGCCAGAAAGACCATCCACAAAAATTTCGATCAATTCGATTTGTGTAACCACAAATGCAGCATAAATCATCAAATGCAGTAATGCCGGTATTGGACGAGAAAACATTTTCTTCTGACCAAATGCAACCAAAATCATTGTTTTCCAGCGCTCTCCTTTGTTATCTGTGCGATCAACATCTCTACCGAGAGCAATATTGGATCGGACTTTTAGGACGTTCCAGGTAAAAAATCCAATACCTGCAACAAGCATTACGGCAAAAATACTTACGGCAATCATCTATCTATAATCAATTTAAGGTTGTTTCTTCAGCCACTCTTTGAGCTTCCTCTCTTCATCAACTGTGAGAGGCATCCCTTTTGTTTTTGCTCCCATGACCGAGAAGTGAATGTATCGTTCAGGATGCGCTTGCAAATCTTCCACTAAGTTCTGCATACTTTGGTTGGTTTGAATCAACTCAATATACAAACTGTCATCATTCACTAATTTACCCAGTGTTCCCTCTCCTGCTGCAGCGCTATCGAGGATTTTATTAATTGATGCCAATGTATTTTTAGCTTGCTCAATAGTTCCTTTAAAGTCAGCTGTAACTAAATCATCTGTTAGAATTTTCACGTTACCAACGATGGCTTTAACGGTATCATTGCTCTTTTTAAGGTTGAGTGTAATCGCCTCTACATTCGACATAATACGTGAAAGTCGGATTCTTTCATCCACCAACAACCCTTCAATTTGATCTACGGCTTTACCAATTTTCTTGATGGAAATTCGCAATTCTCGCATACTGCTTTCCAGTTCAGAAGATGCTGTGGTGTCCCAAAACGCTGAAATTCCATCGACCATATTGTTTATGGCAACCAATCCCGTTTCCACTTTTTGCGTTAGTGGATCGGCATATTGCTTGATTTGAGTCGTGAAATCAGTACTTACAAATCCTTGTAATGAATGCCCAATCGGATAATATCCTTTTGATTGGTCTTCAGCCATGTGGATAATTAGCCCTTTCGAAAGAAGGTCAATTCCACCGGCTTCAATAGTTGAGCCTTTGACTATTTTTAGATTTTCAGTCGAGATATTAAACTTCATTCGCACGCGACGTGTAGAATCCTTCGCATTTGGCAAATACTTAATCTCTAACACCTTACCAACATCCACTCCATTTACATATACAGAAGTTGAGGGCGTTACTCCGCCTGTTGTTGGGAAGTATGCGTAATACTCTTCGTCACCACCGAAGAAACTATTTCCTTTTAAGAAATTGACACCTGTTACCAACAATCCGATGGCTGCAAGTGTAATAATACCGGTGATCAGTTCTCTGGAAATCTTCACTTTCTTATTTTTCTGCTAAGTTAATAGCTTTTTGCAAATCTATCCGCTCTCCATCAAGGAATCCGACCACAAAAGCATGTGTAAAACCTTCATTTCTTAAATTTTGCTTGGATTCATTTGCTTCGGAAAAGTCGTTCACATGGACTCCTGTCGTATATTTATACAACCCGCCTTGTTGGTATTCGTAGACCGTATGCCCTTTAAACTTGGGATCCGTAAGCGGAATTGGCTTTTCTGAAGTCTCAATCTGAACTCTAAAAACAATGTCACCAGATTGAGGTTCTTCCATTTTCGGAGGATCATTGTTAACAACTTCTTCGTTCGTGTTGGTTTCAATTTGACCGTCGACTCCTTCTAAATCATTTTTATAGTTCTTAAAAGCGGTAAACATGGAACTTGCCATTTTTCCTTGTGTTTCAGGATCACTAAGGAATTTCTCTTCTGTTGGATTCGTTAAAAACCCCGTTTCGATAAGAACACTAGGCATTGTAGTCTTGTACAATACCAAAAATCCGGCTTGCTTTACGCCTCGATCATATCGCCCAATCTTTTTAAACTCTGCTTGAAGTTTTGACGCGAAATTGATGGAGTGATCTAGATAGACACTCAATTGAATCTGACGTGCAATTTGAGCATCTACAGAATTCAGAAATTCCTGATACTTCTCTCCCCCATCTTCTTCTAAGTGTATGGTGGCATTTTCTCGTTCGGCCACGTTTTGCTGAGACTCGGTACGATGAAGCCCTAAAACATACGTTTCTGTTCCGTAAGCAGAAGCACTGGCTGCATTCGCATGAATACATATAAATAAATCGGCATCATTTCGATTCGCAATCTTGGCGCGTTCATCTAGTTCCACGAAAACATCTGTTTTTCTCGTGTACACTACATTAATATCTGGGTAAGCCTTCTGTATCTTTTCTCCTAACAAAAGTGCCATCGAAAGACAAACGTGCTTCTCTTGCGCAGAGGCACCGTGACACCCTGGATCTTTGCCACCATGTCCAGCGTCGATAACAACTGTTTTAATCGAACTTAAATTAGACAGGTCTTCCTGGGCAAGCAACGACAGCGGCAAAACCAAGATCATTCCTAGGAAGATTTTTTTTATTTCAAGTCGATAAATATCAAAATGACCCATTCACACGTAATTTTAATAGTTTTGCTGCGTTAATGCAGTCATAAACAAAGTTAAGACACAATTGATCTTCAAAAAGCGTTCCATATCGAGAGTTTTGCTCCCCATGTTGTTAATAATGTTAGGATTTGCAAGTGGTTACAGCCAGTCGATTGAAAAAGATACGCTTGTTCTTAACGATGATGATTTCGAAGATCCTATCTTTTACGGAGCTGAAGATTCTATTTATACAGATGTCAAAAATGAAGTAATTCATCTTTACAAAGCGGCATTTGTCGACAATGGAGACGTCAGAATGGATGCAGGATATATCATGATAGACCTCAAAAATAATGAGGTTCTCGCAGCGTATCGATACGATGAAGACTCTAACATGGTCGAATTACCACATTTCACGGATGGTGGTGATGAAATAACAGCTCAAAAAATTCGATATAACTTCAAAACTGAAAAGGCATTTATTGAAGAATTAGCGATTCAACAGGATGAAAACTTCCTCTACATGGGTGTTGCCAAGCGACAAGCGAATGAAGAAATTCACTTTTTAAAAGGACGATTCACTTCTTGCAATCTTGAAGAACCACATTATCACTTTCAACTTTCTAAAGCTGTTATGGTTCCAGACAAACGAATCGTTTCTGGACCGATGAACTTGTGGATACTTGGCGTACCAACCCCGCTCGGATTACCGTTCAGTATCATACCGCAAATGGAGGACAAAACGCAAGGATTGATGTTCCCTGAAATCGTAATGCCCTCCACTTTTGGATTCGGATTCAAGGACTTGGGATATTACATTCCCATTAACGACAATTTGCAGACAACGGTTTATGGATCTTTGTACAGTCGTGGTTCTTGGGGCGTTCGAAACAGAACGGATTACGCCAAAAGATATCGTTATACAGGATATTTGGATCTTGGTTTTCAGCAATTTAGAAGAGGCTTTCCCGATTCTACTTTCACGAACAAATCAACCGTTCAATGGCAACATTCAAAAGATGTCAAATCAAATCCATACTGGAACTTTAGGTCCAACGTCAATTTCCAATCTGATAACGACACTAAGAACAACTTAGACCCGAACAACGATCAATATTTCAATAATTCCTTGAATTCCGATATCATAATATCTCGAAACTTCCCGGGGAAACCCCTAAAAATGGGTGCTAAATTGTCACTTCGTCAAAACTCTATCTCCGAAAACGTTTCACTTTCGAGCCCTGTCATCAATGCGAACATGACGCGAATTTTTCCATTCAAAAAGGTTATTAAACCAGGGAAATCAAATGGATTAAAAGAGTTACTTCGCAGTTTTTCAGTCACCTATAATTTCGAAGGACAAAACAGAGCAACTTTCGGTGATTCATTAATTCCGCAAAGAGACTTCGCTGGTATCAATTCTAGCTTCATGAATGGAATTTCACAGGATACGAAGTTGCAAACAACGGCGTCAGTGTTCAAGAACACCCTGAAAATCACCCCCTCCCTCTCGTATAATAATTATATGAATTTTCAACAAATTGAAAGAGACTATGACCTATTGACGAGCACCGTAAATACAGATACCACTCAGCAATTTGGTATGGCACACGATTTAAGGATTAATGCGTCAATGACGACTGTTTTGTACAGTTATTATCGTTACATCGGGAAAAATAAGCCGATTCTCAGACACGTCATGACTCCTTCGCTCTCTTATTCTTTCCGTCCCAATTTGAATGCCGTCAAAACATACATCACAGCCACTGACACCATTGAATACTCGCCATTTGAAAATAGCTTATACTCAATACGAAGCACTTCCAATCAACAGATTGTGACTTTTGGAATCAACAACACTTTTGAGTTAAAACGAAAATCAGAAAAGGACACCGTTGACGGATTCAAGCGAACGCGTATTATTGATGCACTATCGATTACTGGGTCTTATGATATCGAAGACACAATTACACCACTTTCTGACATTTCAATGAGCATGAGAATCAGCCCGATCAGCTTTTTGAACATTGTCACAAACGCCAATTTTTCTCCTTACAATTGGAACGATACTACAGGAGCAACGCTTACGGATTATGCCATTCAATCAGACAGAAACACCTTAGGTCGTTTCACGACTGTGAATCTTACTACCTCGCTCACCTTTACATCTAAAAAAGGGAGAGAGCGACTCAAAAATGCAGTGGATAATATAGATCAAAACTGGAATGCAGATTATAACTATTACTACTTGCATCCGGAAGAGTTTTTAGATTTTGAGATTCCATGGAAAATGACATTTTCACATGTGTATACGATATCAGCGAATCAAAACATCAGTGAGTTCAACTCCAAACGCTTGAATCAGGTTCAAACTTTAATGATGCAGGCAGATGTCAGCTTCACCAAGCGCTGGAAGATCAGCACAAGGACAAACTTGGATCTCATGACAACCAAAATCACCAATTCTCGCGTTTCTCTTGTTAGAAATATGCATTGTTGGATGTTATCCTTTGATTGGACACCAATTGGCTTAAACAAAAGCTTTGTGTTCTCACTCAGATCGACTTCTCCTCTCCTCCAGGATGTTCCAATCAATTTAAGAAAACCACCTACCTTTTTATAATCTTTTGTATATTGTTAGAAGTGATTGATTTTGATTTTACAACTAACGATAAGCCTGGTAAAGGCAGCTTACTCATCTCAGAACCATTTCTTGACGATGACTATTTTTCACGTGCAGTGATTTATCTGTGTGATCACAATGAAGACGGAAGTTTTGGTTTCGTACTCAACAAATATGTTGAAACCAATTTATCAGAATCGATAAAGGGATTCCCCACAATTGACTTTAAAGTTAGTATTGGTGGACCTGTTGACACTTCAAGTCTGTATTACATTCATAATTTTGGGGACGTACTTGAAAACGCACTTCCTATCGATCAAGACCTATGTATAGGAGGAAGTTTTGAAGACATGAAATCCGTAATTTCAAAAATTCCTGGTCGGGCGAAAGGAATTCGATTTTTCATTGGCTATTCTGGCTGGACAAAAGGTCAATTAGATCAAGAGTTGAAAGAAAAATCATGGATTGTCGTAAACAATGTTCCAAGCACAGTAATTCTAAACACGGAGAACGATGCGCTATGGAAAGACCTTATGGAAAGACTTGGCGGGAAATTCAGTATGATGAGTAATTTCCCAGTTAATCCTTCCGACAATTAAAAGTTGTTCTGTTCAATTTAATAGCTGAAATCGCTACCTTTGAGCAATGAGTATCCAGTCTCCTTTAGCCGAACGAATGCGTCCAAAAACTTTGGATGACTACAAAGGACAAGACCATCTTTTAAAACAAGGTGCTTCCCTGCGTCGTGCGTTGGATTCAAACCTTATTCCTTCCATGATTTTTTGGGGACCTCCGGGTGTTGGAAAAACAACTTTAGCTCATCTTATTGCATCGCATTTAGAGCGATCATTCTATCAACTTTCTGCTATTTCTTCAGGAGTAAAAGATGTTCGTGAAGTCATTCAAAAAGTGGAAAAGGCTGGAATGTTTCAGCAGTCGGGCACGATATTGTTCATTGACGAAATTCATCGTTTTTCGAAAGCACAACAGGACTCTTTGCTTGGCGCGGTTGAAAAAGGAATCGTGACTTTGATCGGTGCAACTACGGAAAACCCGTCTTTTGAAGTGATTTCAGCGCTTTTATCTCGATGTCAGGTTTACACGCTGAATGGTCACACAAAGGATTCATTATTAGAAATTTTACACAAAGCCATTTCCGAAGATGCTGTTTTGCGATCCAAAACGTTCGACCTGAATGAAACCGATGCTTTGCTTGCAATTTCTGGTGGTGATGCTCGGAAATTACTGAATGTTTTCGAAATTATTGTTGGGACTTTTAAAGATCAAAAAAACATAGCAATCACCGATGAACTGGTCATGAATACCGCACAGCAAAGTGTTGCTATGTATGACAAAGACGGCGAACAGCATTACGATATTATTTCCGCATTCATCAAGTCTATCCGAGGAAGTGACCCCAATGGAGCTATTTATTGGCTGGCTCGCATGGTGGAAGGTGGAGAAGACCCTAAATTCATTGCACGAAGACTCATTATTTCAGCCTCAGAAGATATTGGGCTAGCGAACGCCAATGCTATTTTAATGGCAAACAATTGCTTTCAAGCGGTGCAGGCAGTTGGCTGGCCAGAGGCCCGTTTGATTTTAGCGCAATGCACGATCTACCTAGCTTCATCTCCAAAAGGAAATGCATCCTACATGGCAATGAATCGTGCTCAAAAACTAGTTCAAGACACAGGAAACCTTGGTGTTCCTCTCCCCCTGCGCAATGCACCAACAAAATTAATGAAAGAACTTGGCTATGGCGAAGGCTACAAATATTCCCATGATTTCCCTGGTAATTTCGTGCAACAAGACTTTCTTCCCGATGAAATCGCTGGAACAAATTTCTTCAAAGCGGGTAGCAGTGCGAAGGAAAAAGAAATCGAGACCAAAATCGCAGAGCTTTGGGGTAAACGTTATTCGAAATAGATGGGCGTTAAAATCGTGTATTACATATTCGTTATTCCGCTTTCATACCTGCCTTTACGGGTGATTTATTTATTTTCCGACTTTTTCTTTCTTCTGTTAATCACCATAATTCCGTATCGAAAAAAAGTGATCCTTGGAAATATCGCACGTAGTTTCCCAAACAAATCTCGCAAAGAACACCTAAGAATTAAAAGGAAATTTTATCGACATTTCACAGATTTATTGGCGGAAGGGATTAAAAACCTAACGATCTCTGAGGCTGCAATAAGAAGGAGGTTCAAAGTCAAGAATCCCGAGCTCATGCAGGATTTGTATGATTCAAAAAAAAATGTCTTACTTGTCTCCGGTCATTTCAACAATTGGGAATGGCTCATTGTTTCACAAAACTTATTATTTCCGCATCAAGCTTATGGAATTGGAATGCCACTCTCTTCTCAGTTCTGGCATGAAAAAATAAATCGCAGACGGCAAAGGTTTGGAATGCGCGTTATTCACGCGAAAAATTATCGCGAAGAATTGACCAAAAATCCTGAAGAATTAAAAGCAGTGCTCGCCCTTTCTGATCAGTCTCCTGGCAACTCAATGAAAAGTTATTGGATGGACTTTTTAAATCAGAAAACTGCAGTACTTTTCGGAACTGAAATGATGGCAAACGAACTTGATTACTCAGTCGTCAATTTCACCACACGAAAATTAAAACGAGGTCACTACGAGATGGAGCTTGAATTGATTACACGAGAACCTCGCACGCTAAACTGGGGCGAAATTACCGAAGCACACACCCTAAAACTGCAGAATGCAATCATTCAGCATCCTGAACAATGGTTATGGTCCCACAAGCGGTGGAAGCGAGAAATCCCAGAAAACCTAGAACAACTAAAACTTGAACAACATGATAAGTTTCAAAAGCGTTTTCGTTAGCGCTTGTATTTTGCTCCTGACGTTTACGAGTCACAGCCAATTATTTGCAAAAAAGTACGTAAGGAAAAATCAGGATGCGCCCATTACATCCTATGGTGATTCGACGACTTACTCGCGTGGATTGTACGTAGACTCAACATTTATTTACCTAGGAAGCGCCAATGGTGCCGTATATCGTTATGATACTCGGGAACAGACGACTCGTCTTATGATGAAATTCCCTAACATAAAGGAGATAAGAGATTTAGAAGCTTCTAACGGTGTTATTTATGCGATGCAAAGTGGCGATAGAGGCGTATTAGTAAAAATCAGTCCAAAAGGACCTACAGGGTTCATCGAGCTTCCAGCTTGGGAAGGCGTTTTTTTCGATGCCATAGATATTAACGGAGATGTGGGATTCCTCATGGGTGATCCAATGGACGGTAAGTTTACGCTCTATCATTCGAAAAATGGAGGAAAAACTTGGAGTGAATGCGAAGGAAAGGTCGAGGCATTCCCAGGTGAAGCAGGTTTTGCAGCAAGCGGATCAAACGTGCAAGTAATGAATGATAGCACCTACATTTTCATTTCGGGAGGAATGAAAAGTAATTTCTATAAATCTACCAACAGCGGGAAATCTTGGTCAAAGGTTGAGCTCCCCTATTATCCCGACCAAACAATTGGCGCTTATTCCATGTGCTTTTCCGATGAAATGAACGGAGTCATCGTAGGCGGCGACTACTTGCAACCATCGATTAAAATGAATACAACATTCTTCACACGCGATGGAGGAGAAACTTGGTACAACACCGAAAACCCGCCGAAAGGTTATCGTTCCTGCGTGTATTTTGTCAACGGCGTTTACTACGCTTGTGGAAGAAATGGCATTGATTATTCTGAAAATGGAGAAGACTGGTTGCCGTTTGCAGAAGGGACTTTTTTCGCAATGACATCCTTGAATAATCAACTTATCGCGACTATGAAAAATGGAAAGTTTCAAACTTTTAGCCTCGTTGAACCATGAATATCGTTGACCAAGTAATCTCAGCAATCAAATCCCAATTTGAAGGCGACGCATCTGGACATGATTGGTATCACATAGAACGCGTTTTGAATGTTTCTCGGTATCTCCAGTCTAAGGAGGGGGGTGATTTGGAAATCATTGAACTAGCAGCTTTATTGCACGATATTTCCGATCACAAATTCAACGGTGGTATACTTGACGAAGGAGGTCGTGTCGCGTTCGATTTGTTAGTATCCTTCGGTTATCCAGAAAATCGCGCTGAATTAGTTCGATATATCGTCGACAATGTCAGTTTTAAAGGGGCTGAAACGGATGCTGAAATGAAAAGCCTTGAAGGGAAAATTGTTCAAGATGCCGACAGACTTGATGCAATTGGAGCCATTGGAGTTGGGCGCACCTTTGCTTATGGTGGACATAAAGGTCAACCCATGTATGATCCTAAGCTTAAGCCGAAATTGCACGACTCTTTTGAAGAGTATGCAACATCGCAAGGCACAACAGTCAACCACTTCTACGAGAAATTATTACTTTTAGCGACGCGTTTAAACACTCCAACTGCTTGTGAAATGGGAAAAAGGAGACATCAACTGATGGTCGATTTTCTCGATTCTTTTTTAAGTGAGTGGCACTTTAATCCTGAAAACGAACTATGAAAAAGAAACTTGCTCTCGGTATAGATATTGGTGGAACGAATTCTGTTTTTGGTCTTTGCGATGAAAATGGCACTGTTTACTTTGAAGAATCTCTCAGTACCAAACAGTTTGACACGCCAGAAGCATTGGTCGACAAGATTTACGAGCGTATTAATGAAATTGGATACGTGCAACACTTACAAGGAATTGGAATTGGAGCGCCGAATGGAAACTATTTCTCCGGGACTATCGAATTTGCACCGAATTTAAGTTGGAAGGGTATTATTCCTCTTGCCAGAATTTTTGAGTTTCGTTTTAAGTGCAGAGCTATTTTAACCAACGATGCAAACGCCGCAGCTATTGGTGAAATGGTCTACGGAAGTGCAATTGACATCAAGGATTTTGTGGTAATTACTTTAGGCACTGGACTTGGCAGCGGTGTCGTTGTGAATGGACAATTAATCTACGGGCACGATGGTTTTGCTGGAGAGTATGGACATTTCCGTGTGATACCGAATGGTCGTAAGTGTGGTTGTGGAAGACTTGGATGCCTAGAAACATACGTTTCTGCCACAGGGGTTGTTCGCTCTGTTACAGAACTTGAATCAACAAACAAGAAAACTTCCAAGCTTGCAAGTTTAGAAAATATTTCTGCTGAAACTGTATTTGATCTCGCTTTGCATGGTGACCCATTCGCCTCCGAAATAATTGAATACACCACTTCTATTTTAGGCAGTGCTTTAGCAGATTTCGCAACATTCACAAGCCCAAAAGCTTATATACTATTTGGTGGAATTGCACAAAATGGCGTGGGTTTTGCAAGAAAAGTCAAACAAAAGATGGAAGAGAACATCTTAAATATTTACAAAGACAAAATTGAGATCCGAATTTCAGATCTGCATGATAAAAATGCCGCGGTTCTTGGGAGTTGTTCCCTGGTTTGGAATGAATTACGATAGTTTATGAAATTAAACACCATTCTTATTTTCGGCGGAATTCTAATTTCCGCAAATGCTTTTGCACAGGTTCCATCTTTAAAAATAGCGTCTGATCAAGCACAACAAAAACTCGACAGTCGTTCTAAAACACTGAACTTTTCAGAAGACAAACTGCCATTTGTCAATCCGTTTATTGGGACTGGAGGTCATGGCCATACTTACCCTGGCGCTTCTATGCCATTTGGAATGATGCAATTAAGTCCCGATACGCGCCATGACGGCTGGGATGGTTGTTCTGGATATCATTATTCTGATGATGTAATCTACGGTTTTAGTCATACACATCTTTCGGGGACAGGAGTAAGCGATTACGGCGACCTCTTAATTGTTCCTCAAAACGGCACTCCCAGAATTGACCCAGGATATTCTTCCGAAAAAGGCTACGGTGACCATTTCTCTCACGAAAACGAAAAAGCTTCGCCCGGTTTTTATTCAGTGCACCTCGAAGAACAAGACATCGATGTGCGCTTGTCTGTCTCAACAAGAGCGGGAATTCACGAATATACATTCAACAATCCATCTGGTAAGAAATTCATCCTGATTGATCTTGACCACCGTGACAGATTGTTATCCAGCGCAATTAACGTGATTGGAGACAGCGTAGTGACGGGACACAGAACTTCTAAAGCCTGGGCGACAAAACAAGAGTTTCATTTTTACCTAGAAACGAATGTTCCTTTCCACAAAGCAAGAGAAATTGAAAAAGATGGTCGTCACAAACTACTCCTCATTTTCAACAAGAAAACCGATCAAATAAAAATTAGGGTTGGAATGTCTGCTGTGGACATCGATGGCGCACAAAAAAATCTTGAGCAAGAAATTCCAGATTTCGACTTCGAAAAGGTCAAACTGAACGCTGAACGCGCGTGGAGGAAGGAGTTGAGCACTATTCAATTCAAATCATCCGACCAATCAGTGATGAAGAACTTTTATACTGCTCTTTATCATTCTTATTTGAACCCAAATATATTTAGTGATGTTGATCGCAGGTATCGCGGTTACGATGGAAAAATTTACACATTAACCAAAGACGCACAAGATCATTATACGGTTTTCTCACTTTGGGATACTTATCGTGCAACGCACCCCCTATTCACCATTACCCAAGTAAATCGAACCAATGCCTTTGTAAATACATTCTTGCGTCACTTTGAACAAGGTGGAACGCTTCCAATCTGGGAGTTGGCAGGTAATGAAACGGGATGTATGATAGGATATCACTCGGCTTCCGTAATTTCAGATGCATTCACTAAAGGAATTCGAGACTATGATACAAAAGCAGCAATTGGAGCCATGATCGCTACATCGAAAAGAGATGAACTAGGTAAATTGGAGTTCGCGCAGAATGGATTTATCGGAGTCAGCAAAGAACCTGAGTCCGTTTCCAAAACGCTTGAGTATGCTTATGACGACTTTACGATTGCTCAGATGATCGAAATGTATCGTTCCGAATTGAAAACACCTGATTTATCGAAAGAACTGGCAGAGTATCGTCAGAGATCAATGAATTTCATTAATGTTTTTGATCCAACAACAGGTTTCATGCGCGCACGCCGCTCTGGAAATTGGTTTTCTCCTTTCAAACCAGAAGAAGTGAACTTCAACTACACCGAAGCGAATAGCTGGCAATATTCCTTGTACGCGCCTCATGCCGTTGGTGTACTTTCTGATTTAATCGGCGGAAAAGATGCTCTAGAAAATTGGTTAGATGCTCTTTTCACCACACAATCAACTCTTTCGGGAAGGCATCAGGTGGATATTACCGGTCTCATTGGTCAATATGCGCATGGCAATGAGCCGTCACATCACATGGCTTATTTGTACAACTACACAAATACACCAGAAAAAACAGCGATTTATGTGGATTCCATTCTGAATACGATGTACACGAACGCTCCAGATGGTTTGTCTGGGAATGAAGATTGCGGACAAATGTCGTCTTGGTATGTGCTATCAGCGCTTGGACTTTACCAAATAGCGCCTGGAAATCCATTTTATGATTTTGGTACACCGAAAATGAATGAAGCTTTAATTGAAATGGAGTCAGGTAAAAAGCTATTAATTAGAAAAATATCAAAGTCCGAAAAACAAATTCACATTGATAAGGTACTATTTAACGGAACTGAGTTAAAACAACGCTTCATAAGCCATGCAATGCTCGCTAGCGGAGGCCGATTGGAATTTATTATGTCTGATAATCCGAGCAATAATTACAAATCGTATGCATCAGCACCAACAATCGAGGAGATTCCAAAGGGATTTGTTCCAGCGCCCTATCGCATTGAGGATGATCGTGTTTTCGAAGAATCAACAACAGTGACGTTTGGTACAGCGTTACCAGCTAAGGTTATCTATACATTCGATGGTTCCGACCCAAAAACGAGTAAAACAGCGCAGACCTATTACAATTCGAAGAATGTATCTATAGTGCATCCAAGTTCTGCACCGATACTGGTAAAGGAAACGACGACTTTTAATGCTTTTGCTAAAGATTCTACAGGTGAAAGTAGTGTTGTTGCTTTCGAACTCGTGAAAAAGAACCCGAACATTTCAATTAATATCAACTCCGAGTATTCCAATCAATACGCTGCAAATGGTGATTTCACACTCATCGACGGCATTCGTGGTGGAAACGAATACAGAACTGGAGATTGGCAAGGTTACTGGGCACAAGACCTCGTTTTCGAAATTGAATTCAAAGAAGCTCGTGCTTTCAATGAGATTGGTGTTGGATTTTTAGAAGACACTAAGTCTTGGATTTTCCTTCCTTCCATGTTCATCGTAGAAGGCTCAAAAGACGGCGTCAACTATACTCCTTTCGGAATTAACGCCCTGATCCATACAGCTACAGAGGATGTTCCTGCGAATGTCCGCGATTTTTGGTTAGCACCAGAAGATAAAGGTCCATATAAGAAAATCCGGATCACAGCTAAAAACTATGGTAAGTGTCCAGATTGGCATTTAGGTGCAGGAAACGACACTTGGCTTTTTGTTGATGAAGTTCTCTTTAAATAATCGTTAAAAAGTTGGTACTTTTAACCCGTAAAAATCAAAACCAGATATGAAACAACTAAAAATCAGTTTAATTGCACTTTTTCTTCTTGCTGGCACAATCGCAAGAGCAGATGAAGGAATGTGGCTTCCCTTCCTCTTAGGACGTAACTACGAGGACATGAAAAAACACGGTCTTAATTTGACTCCAGAACAAATTTATGACATCAATAATGCGTCTTTAAAAGATGCTATCGTCTCTTTTGGAGGTTTTTGTACTGGAGAGATCATTTCTGACAAAGGATTGATTTTAACAAACCACCACTGCGGTTACGATGCCATTGCGGAATCTTCATCTGAAGAGAACAACTACTTAGATAATGGATTTTGGGCAAAAAGCTACGATGCGGAAATTCCAATTGCAGGCTTAACGGCTACTTTCATTGTTCGAATTGAAGACGTTTCCAAAAAAGTTCTTGCTGAATTGAATGACAACATGACTGAAGAGGAACGAAAAGAAAAAATTCGTGAAATCAGCAAAAAGCTAACGGATGATGCCGTTGATGGAACAAATTACACAGCAAGTGTTAGTGAATTTTTCGAAGGAAATGAGTATTACTTGTTTGTAAAAGAAACATTCAACGATATTCGTTTAGTAGGTACACCACCGCAATCAGCTGGGAAATTTGGTGGAGACACAGATAACTGGATGTGGCCAAGACATACTGCTGATTTCTCCATGTTTAGAATCTATGCAGATGGAAACAACAAACCAGCTGCTTTCAGCGAGGAAAACGCACCTTATGTACCGAAATACTCATTACCAGTGAGCTTGAAAGGAGTTGAAGAAAATGACTTCGCAATGATTATGGGATTCCCTGGGTCAACAGATCGTTATTTAAGTTCATTCGGAATTGAGCAAGCGGTAACTTTGGAGCAGCCAAAAAGAGTAGATATCCGTGCAAAAAAGCTGGAAGTAATGAAAAAGTACATGGATGAAGATACAGACGTTCGTTTGAACTACTCCTCTACTTACGCTCAAGTAGCCAATTATTGGAAATACTTCATCGGACAATCTGAACAAGTTAAAAACAACAATGTAATTGGTAAAAAACAAGCGCTAGAGGCTGAGTTTAATGATTACATGAAAAACAAGCGTTTGAGTTTTGATATTCTCGGTTCTATGGAGAATTATTACAAAATGACCAACGATATTGTGAATATCAAGGCCTATAACAATGAGTTTTTATACCGAACGGATATTTCATTAAATGTGGTTCGCTATAAAATGTTTTGGGTGAATGCCATGCAAGACGAGGACCCAGTAATGAACACACGCGCTGGCATGATTGCACCAAGATTGAAAAGCAGTGTAATGAGTTTCTTCGGTGAGAAGAATTTAGAACTTGAGATCGAGATCTTTCAAGAATTGTTAGCAATGTACATTCAAGACATCCCAGAAGATCAAATGGGAGAATACACGAAGAAAATTGCTGCAAAGGGTCGAAAAGGAGTGGATAAATTCATCAAAAAAGCTCGTAAAAAATCAATTTTCTTTAACCAAGAAAAATTTGAGTCTTTTGCTGAAAACCCTACAGTTGAAGCTTTGGAAAAAGATATGTTGTACCAATTAGTGGTTGACATGATGGAAGCTTCAGAGGCGGTAACAGAGACAGAAGAGATCAATGCTGCAGCTGAGAGGTTAGACAAAGCGAATCGTCTCTTTATCTATCACTTGCGTGAAATGAATCCTAAGAAAATGTACTATCCAAACGCCAATTCAACATTGCGATTGACATACGGAAATGTACTACCTTACTCACCTAGAGATGGCGTGACGTATGATTTCACAACCACGATCGATGGAGTTATGCAAAAAGAAAATCCGGATGAATTTGAATTCAATGTGGATCCTCGCATGAAAGCCGTTTGGATGAAAAAAGATTACGGTCAATACGCGGATAAAGACGGTAACTTAACTGTCAATTTCCTTTCAAACAACGACATCACTGGTGGAAACTCAGGATCGCCTGTAATCAATGGTGACGGTCAGTTGATCGGTACAGCGTTTGATGGAAACTGGGAAGCAATGTCTGGAGATTTGTTCTTCGAAGAAAACATTCAGAGAACAATTTCAGTGGACATTCGCTATACTTTGTGGTTGGTAGACAAAGTCTACGGAGCAACAAATCTAATCGACGAATTAAACTTGGTGAAATAAATCAAGTTTCTTCATATTAAGTCCCGCTTTTGATAAATTCTCAAGCGGGATTTTTTGTTTTCATGAAATCAACCCCAACTTTTTAATTATTTTCAGCACCCGTAAAAAGCATGGATCTTTGTCTGATATTAAATATTTCAATTCCCCTCAAAGAAAACGTAGGGTTTGGTCTTATTGGGTTTTTATTGATTGCTTTTGGGGTTCCGGTGTTCTACTTTATCTACTTAGTAATGCGTGCAAGAATGTGGGAATACAAAATCCTCCCAAAAGGTCAAAACACCCAAAAAGAATATTTTCGAAACGCTTATATATGCTCTGCAATTCTACTTCTTGACGCAGACAGACGCGATGCCAAATCAAAACAAATTCTTGTACTCAACAAGTTGCAATCCCTCGGCTATGCCAAAGAACGGATCTTGGGCATTTGGGAACAATTGATTGAACAACAGGTCAGTCAGAAACATGTCACTGGTTGGATTCGGTTTAATTTAACTGTACCAGAGCGACAAGAATTGATGTTTTTGATGGTGGAACTTGCGTATACCGATGGATTTCTCGTCTCGAAAGAACTAGCTATTTTTCGAGATTTCGCTGCTCGGCTTGACATTTCGATGAAGGACGTGAGTCGTATGATGGCTTCTCACAAACAACGAACTCACCGCCAGAAAGCAGAACGCGATCAGAAAGAAAGAACGTACAAAAAAGCTTATTCGAAACCGACCAAAACGGAAAGAGAACTAGCATTTGAGATTCTTGGTGTTTCCAGCAATGCTTCTCAAGCAGAAATTAAAAAAGCGTATCGTTCGCTCGTTAAAAAACACCATCCAGATCGATTTGCTGGTAAAGACGCCATCATTATTGAAGCCGCAAAAGCCCAATTTATCGAGATTCAGCAAGCATACGAGTTGATTCAGTAACCCTAATAGAAAAATCTAAATTGACCGTTTTGCCATTTTATATCAACCCAGTATTAGAACAAACTCTTGATCAAAGCCTTGGAGGTGAAATAAATATTTATAAATTTTTACTTATTCTTTTCTTCGCGTGTTTTCCTATGGCGTCGTATTATTTGTACCATATTTGGAAGATTCGGCGCTGGGAAAACAAAGTGTTGCCCAAAAATGGGATAGAAATAGAAAAACATCTGTCGGTTGTGTATATGTGCGCAGCCGTGATTTTAATGCAGTTGGATTTGCGCGGCAATGATTTAAAAAAGTCAAAAATGCTTCTCGCTATCGCAGAAATCACACCGAATTATGCCGAAGTTGCTGATAATTTTAGCAGTATTTGGAAGAAGCAAGTTGGTATTTCGCATTTATCTAAATGGATGAATTTGCGGTTAAACCATGAAGAACGTGCCAATGTCGTTTATTTTTTAATCGAAATATCTTACATCGATGGCGTTCTGTTGGCCAAGGAATTTAATGTTATTGAGGATCTCGCGCTGTCCGTTGGCATTACTCCGAAAGAACTCCGACAAATGATCGCAAGTCACAAACAAAGATTGTATCGAGAAAGAGCTCAAAAGGCGCAACAAAATTCGGAAAGACGAAAGAAAAAACCTCGCAAATCACAACGGGAACGCGCCTTTGAAATATTGGGGATCTCAAGTCATGCCAGTAGAGACGAAATAAAAAAAACCTATCGAACTTTGGTGAAGAAATACCACCCAGATCGTTTTGTCGGCAAAAGTACGCGCGAAATGGAAACTGCGGAGAATCGTTTTATCGAAATCCAAAAAGCCTACGATTTGATTAATGAAACCTCTTAGTTATCTTTCCGTTCTCGCATGAATTGGAAAAAACGCTTTGTTGGTTATTTGAATACTCCCCTTCTTTGGGAAGGAACATACTTTGGAATTGAGCAATTGAAATTGGAGCCAATAGCACCCCCCGAATTCACCGGGGCTATTCCAAGCAAAGTGAGATTAGGGTTTCTAGCGGAGGAATTTACATTCGACTATTGGAATCACCACCCCGAAGTTGACATCATTTGTAAAAACATCCAAATCGAAGGGAATCAGCAAACTATTGGGGAAATTGATGCCGTACTGCGGGTTAATTCTAAACTCATTCATACTGAAATCGCATATAAATTCTATTTATTCGATCCTGAGCATGGAAATAATGAGATTCAACATTGGATTGGCCCCAACCGAAAGGACACGCTTTTAGCGAAACTCGAGCGAATAAAGGAACATCAATTGCCTATGATTCACCTGCCAGAAACGAAGACAGCGTTGTCAAAATTCGTCGATGAAACAGAGGAAATCACCTCGAAAGTATGGATTAAAGGACAGCTGTTTGTTCCCTTTGGAAAAGAGATGAACATCAATTCACTCAACTCTGATTGCATCGCAGGATTTTACGTCGACTTCGATAAAATGGCTCAGTTTTCCAGTGCGAAATTTTTTCTTCCGACGAAACAGGATTGGTTCTTAGATGTCCATGAAGGTGTTGAATGGAAAGATGTATCTAAAGTTATTGAGGAGATTCAACCCATTCTCGAAAGACACTTCTCCCCGCTCCTATGGAAAAAAGAGGCAAATGGAGCACTTTCAAAAATGTTTATTGTCTGGTGGAATTCATTTCCCAATAAATCACAAATCGGCAATAGCGTGGACTAAATGTCGTTTACTTTAAGACCAAACCAATTTCTATGACTACCAAAAACTCAATTTCAGTAGTACTTCTGAGTACCTTGTTATTTGGACTACTATTCCACAATCAAGCACTAGGAATCAACCTAGTTATCTATGAAGCACTCATGCTTGGATGGCTTTTTTCGACGAAACAGTTAAGTCTAAAAAGTTCATTGGAGAAATTGATGGTAACATCTCAAGTAGTCACTTTAACTTTCACGGTGGTACATCACTCTAATTGGAGCTATTTAATTCATTTTCTCGTTTCTTTTATCCTAGTTGGTGTTATGCTAGCGCCTCAATTGCGATCACTTGTGAATGCTCTGGGCATGACACTCAGTAATGTTTTTCTATGTTTTAACGAACTCTTCAGTCCGAATGAGAAAAAGGAAAAAGTATATCAGTCTAAAAACAAATACCGTTTCAAACGCTTGCGATTTTATATTATTCCCGTAGCCATCATTCTTTTGTTTGCTTGGCTTTATGGTATTGCCAATCCTGAATTTGGGAAATATGTCAACTCGGCATTAGGTTGGCTTTACGATAGCATCGCAGCAGTTCTAGAATCGATTGACTTTTGGGTCATTCCAACCCTCATTTTTGGTTTTTTAATCAGTGTTTACGTTCTCAAACGCGGTTTGAATCCAAAAGTTGTTGAAATTGACGAAGCAGCCAATGACAGCAAGATAAGACGCAAGAATCATTTCCCAAGTGCTAAGACCATGGCGCTGAAAAATGAGTATAGAGCAGGTGTTTTCCTTTTTGCGTCGCTTAATGTCCTGATTTTTCTGATGAATATTATGGATGTTGATCACGTTTGGCTGAATTTCGAATGGGAAGGTCAATACCTACGCCAGTTTGTGCATTACGGAACCATTGTATTAGTGATTGCACTTGGACTTTCTGTGATTCTAGTACTTTATTTTTTCCGTGGGAACCTGAACTATTATTCGAAAAACAAAACGCTAAAAACACTTTGCTACATCTGGCTTGGACAAAATGCCATTCTCGCCGTTTCTGCAGGTATTCGTAATTTCTACTACATTCAATATTATTCGCTGGCCTACAAACGTATCGCGATCATCTTTTTCATAGTGCTTACCATTTATGGCCTGTACAGTGTTTTAGTCAAAATAAAGGATACGCGTTCTACTTTCTACGTGATTCGAAAAAATGCTATTGCTTGGACGGTTGTTTTGGTTATTTCTGTCGCATTCAATTGGGACCGAATTATAGCAGAATATAATTTCAGCAGGGGAAAAGGTTCGTTTGTACATTTAAACTTCTTAGCAAACCTATCCGATACTGCACTACCAGCAATGGATCAGCCGTTGGCAAAACTTAAAGAAATAGACCAGTTTCAAGAAAAATCATTTTTTCCCAACTTGAAATCATCGTCCAGTAATTATCGTGCGCTCTACCTATCGCCCAAGCAATACATAATGACCGTAGAATGGCGCAAACAGCTCTTCAAGCATCGTTGGGAACAAAAGTCTTGGTTGGAGTGGAATTATGCGGAAGCGAAGGCTTATCAGGAGCTGGAAGAAAACAACGCTTTCTAAATTACTTTTTCATTGCAATACCAAAATGCGAATAGATCGGGCGTTCGACACCATCGCTATCCGCTGGGCGATTGATGATTCCCCCCATATTTTTAACGTACATACATGAAGATCCACCTTGATCACAAGCCATGGCATCATATGCTCCAAGTGATCCCAGAATAGTCGCACAGTCTGCATACGTCAAACCTACACTGTGATCTGGTCGTTTCCCATCGACAATCATTAAGTAAAGATACTTTCCATCTTCACTCAATCCCATGACTGTTCTTGCGTATGGCTTGTCTGGATTGTGTTTCACCAATTTGCCTTTTTTTAGGATGTCAAACCTCCCCCAGATTGCGTTGTAGTAAGCATCTTTGTATTTACGGTCAACGAAAGATTCTTCGTAATAATTAGCATCATTCTCTTTAGAAAAACCAATAAACGGGCGCTTGTCTGTATCGACCATCATCACTACTTTTCCATCTGAGACCCAGTTTCCTGACCACTCTCCGAGTTCGCAGTCCATTGCCATTGTTTCGCCCGCTTCCCCATTAATCGCAAGGATGCAGTTGTTCTCTTTTGCAAATACACTCGTTAAATATTTTTCCTTTTTCCTAGGTGTAATTTGCACGTCCACCAGGGGATTACTGAGGTCAACACGCGCAACGTAAGCCACTGAATTTGGATTCTTCTGCTTAATTGACACCAATTGAATCGCTTCGTTAATTGGACGCTGTGTCAACTCTGCATCAGGAAAAACTTGTTGTAAGGAATCTAATTCGAAAGGAATACCACCCTGAACGGAATACGAGGACATTTGCGCCGTTCTGATTTTCTCGTTAAGAAACGTCATTTCCGCACGTACAAAAGAGAATTTTTTGTCTATCACAAAAAGTAACATCAAAAGCACCAAAGCTCCGTTGATGTAAAGTCGTTTTTGTTCGGAAAGCTTCCACAGCCACCTACGGCCCAGCCAGTTGACACCAACCAAACACACCACGATCATCAAGAGTAGAGCGTACAACGGCAAATCCATCAATCGCCACGTGAGCGAAATCAGGTTGTCCAGAAGATTATTGATAGAATTTCCCATTAGAAATCAAAGATACTTTTTTGGTCAGATTCACATCACTCTTTCACGGAAAACCATACTTCCGTTTCTAAATCATTCTCTGCGGTGTTCTTTGGGCTATTGAAATAGACTTCCATCGGATGAATCTGCTTGTTTCCTTTAAAGGCTTTACCTCTCATTCGGCTGTATTGCGCACTCCAGACATTTCCTATATAACGGTAAGGACCTTTTATGTGGATTGAATGCACTTTCGTAGCTGGAACACTCCCTGTGATCATTCCTTCCGGCAAATCAGCTGGGATTTCGTGGACAGGTATGCATGCGGTATAGTCAGCTTGGCGATTAACCATATCCCATTTGTGATAAATAGACATCGGTGATCCGTCCATGTTTTCTTGGCGCCCGTCCATCATGTACGTCATCAATTGCGTGTAATTTTTCTCCATCGACGCGCTCATACCGTCAATCGTTGAGCTGGACTTGATTCCAATGTACTTGCACCCTTTGAACGATTTAATGCCCTCAAAAGTCATGTTTGATGGGATTTCACCAAGCTCACATTTATCTTTCACCATGGTCAGTCCACGATCATAATCCATTGAAATAAGGGAAATCATCATTTTCTTCATCCAAAACATGAAAAAGGGCAAACTACTTTCCATTTTCCAAACCACACGAACACCTTCATCTGTTTGGTCGAGTGTAAAACCAATTTTCGCCTTCGATTTCCATGGTTTGAGAAAAAGAAGATCGGCATCCAGCGATTTATTTTCAACCTCTTTGATAACGGTCATTTCGCCACTACCCAAATACTTACCTTCCCAATTGTAGTATTTTCCATCCTCACGCACATTTACCAATGCATCAGGGTCCAATACAAGCCACGGTGACCAAGACTTCCAATTGTGAAAATCATTGATGTTTTCGTAGACTTTATTGATATCTGCGTCAATCACAACAGAGCGATCCAGGTTCATTTTGGGCATAATGATGGTTTTATAAGTTGGTGGAAAGATATTGATTAAAACGCAAAAATCACGACAAACACCAGACCTCTTGCGACATGTGTAATAGGGTGAATATTCCTTAACGTCCTGTTTCTGAACTGCTCTGTTGTGATCATATTTAAAGTGAATTCCAAAAAAGCCGTAGAACATAAAAACGCGCTCTTCATTGTTTCTACCCTCACGATTCATGTAATAATGTGCAGAATCCAAGTCACGCACATAATCTCTTGGAAGGTTCGTTACAAAGCTATCCAATTGCTTTTGTCTCGGCTCCATTATTTCCGCATAGCAAGCTGTGCTTGTGATAATTACAAAAATGACTAGGAGCTTTAGCATACAAGTAAAACAAATCCAGAGGGAAAAAGTTACTAAAAAACAAAAAAGTCCCCTACCGAAGTAAGAGACTTTTCACTGTAGTGTTATTTAAATTTATTTCGTAATACTCAAGTTCAATTGTCGCGTTGCAACATCTCCAAGAGAAAGAGAAACAATATATTGACCGCTAGAAAGTGCTTCAGCATCAATTTCAAACTCATTTGTCCCTTCATTTCCACTAAAGTTGTAAGAAGCCACTTGAGAACCAAGCATATCGTACACTTTAACATTTACATCCATTGAAGCTTCAAGTTCCACTGACAATGACGTAGCGTTTACCGCAGGGTTTGGGTAAAGAATCGCATCATTTAAAGACAAAGCAACTTCATCTACTGATAATGGACAAGACATAGCTGTTGGGTTGAATCCAGCTGCAGTGAATGCAGACTCGAAACTACCAACGTTAGAAACTGGCCAGATATCGATATTTTTCATAATCATGTCTGGGCCAATCAAGCAGTACGTTGGATACGCTGAAGGACTCATGTCTGAAATTACAGCATTTCCACCTCCTTCATTACCTGATGCCGCAGGCGCTGGGTTAAAACCTGTTGAAGTTGAATACGTATTTTCAAATGCTAGAACATCCGCATCATCATCTCCAGTGTCAATTGAAATGCAGAACAAATCTCCTTCGTTACACCCGTACTTTTGGTGTAATTCACTGAAAATTGGCACTGTGGATTGGCAAGGAGGGCATGTCGTGAAGAAAAAGTCGATAATGACCCATTGTCCGCTTCCAGTGATTTGGCTCAACTGATGCGTGTTGCCATGGATGTCAGTCACTGTGAAATCACTCACAACATCACCAACATTGTAATTTTGTAATTGTGCAGTCGAAGCGAATGATGCTCCAATAACTACTGCAAGAGAAAGTAAAAGTCTTTTCATGATAATTTGGTTAAAGTTTATGGTGCAATGTACACAATAATCAAATTGGACTAAACGGATTTAGCCTACATTATTGAAAAGCTAATTATTACAAAACAGTTACTTGTTGTCGTAGTATGTCAAAACGGCTGTCATCGAGCCATTGTGTTCCGCAGCACTTACGATCAGTCCGTCCGCCTCTTGCATCAATTCGCTCAACCGAATCATTGATTCCGGGACACCTTCACTATTCTTCAAATCGACCCCGAACAGTGGCGCCTCGAAATCTCTAAGAGACACCAATTGGTAATGCTCCGAAAAGCAAGGTTCAAGCGCTTCTAAAAATTTATGATTTATTGATTCAGAACTATTACTTCCCGCAAAAGCTAAAATCTTTTTCATGAATACCATTTCGGGCAATGTACAAATAAATTATATACCACGGTATTTAAATGAAGTAATTTCTCAAAAGAAATTCAAGCAGAATGCGCCCATTTTTCATTGAGCAGATCGACTATTTTTCTGGCGGTATTACTGAAATATCGCTTAGTTCGATAACCACTTACCCATGTGACACCTTGAATGGCATTTGTTAAGAATATCTCATCGGCAACGAGTAAATTCTGTGGAAGGATGTTACATTCATACACCTTAATCCCGTTTTTGATGGCGAGATTAATAATTTGCATTCGCATAGTGCCTGCTAAACAGCCTTCCTCTAATCCTGGTGTATACAAAACGCCATTGCTTACGACGAATAAATTGGCCGATGTGCTTTCCAGAATTCCACCTGAGTAGTTGCTGATCAAATAATCATCCAACCCCTTCTCTTTTGCCGCAATAGCAGCAAGAACGTAGATAAGTCCGTTTTTCGTTTTGTAATTAGATATTGGGGTTTTCTCCTTTTTAAACTCCATGAAGATATCAACCTCCACTCCTCGTGTGTTTAGTTTAAAGGAATTTGTGTCCATTGGAGACACTTCAATAAAATATTCGACTTCATTCGATTCAGGAGCATACGTCCCGCCTTGACTTCTATCTAATGAGATACGACATTTCCCTCCTTCTGTAATTCCCGACTTTTGCAGTAATTCCTGAATTTTCTCTGCAAAGAATTCGAGGTTGAAATAACTTGGTGGACGCATTTTAATCACGGAAGCCCCTTCTATCAGGCGCTTTATGTGATTCTCGAGGTTGACAGGTTTACCGCTTATTACGCGAATACTTTCAAACACGCCGTCTCCATACAAGTGCGCTCTGTTTCCTGCTTTAATCGATGGCTCGTCAGCAAGTAATACCGTTCCGTTATTATTTACGTATCGCATTTTATCCTAGAATCGTCTGAAAGAATTCTTTTCCCTTATCAATATTAATAATTAAAACGTAAAGTATCCCAAAAATGGCTCCACCAATGTGAGCATCGTGCGCAATTCGGCCGCCTCCTCGTCTGTCCATGTAATATTCGGCAACCAAATAGATGATCCCAAAGAACCAAGCTTTGATCGGAATTGGAATAAACAAAAACTGTAACTCCGTGGAAGGGTTCCACAGGATTGCAGCAAAAATAACCGCTGACACAGCACCAGAAGCTCCTAAGGAGCGATAAGACATGTTATCCTGATTTCTATAAAAAGGTATTGCTGTAGCGATAATCCCTCCCGCAAAGTAAAGTACTACAAAATGAATTTGTCCTTTAATCAGCCCATATTCAGGAATAAAACCATCATTCACGTGAATCACGTTACCATTACTGATGTAATCTCCCCCGACTTGAGTCAATAAAAAGCTTCCCATGAAATACAAAGACATCATGTTGAAAGCTAAGTGCCCAATATCCGCATGGGCAAAAAGATGGGTAATGTATCTTTCGTACTTGCGATGATGCTTCACATCGTAGGGAATGAACATGAGTTTTGTTTGCAAGGTTTGATTATTCATTGCAACCAATGAAATAATAACCGTTACACCAATTATGATAGTCAATATGTTTATGTCCATAATTTTTAGATATCTTCGAGCGAGTAATCACTATTTACTACGTACGAATGTAACGAATTCCGTCAACTTAACATGAAGAGAATTACCATACTTCTACTACTTATCACCTTATTTTACGGGTGTTCTGAGTCACAACCAACACAGGAAGAAATTCAATCCTTTGAGCATCAAAATATTCCACTCAGTCAAAAAATTAAAAAGGGACTGGATCCGGCTTATTTAAATTCAATAGGCATCCCGAAACAGTCTCATGCTTTTCTCAAAAAATACTATCAACAACGTGGATACAAAGCGCGATGGTCGAAGGAAAAGAGTTTGACCAAAGAAGGAAAAAAACTCAAAGAAGTCTATCGCAATAAAATCGCCATCGGAATTCCTGAAAACCGCTTTCAATATTCTAAAACCAAGAATTTCATTCAAGATGAGTTATGGCTCACAGCTGCGACCGCAATAACTGCCAATGATTTAGAAACTGGAATTATTGATTTTAAAGAAAAGGTCAAGCGCCCTATACAATGTATTTCGGCGAATACATTTGAATCCAAAGTTAAATTCAACGATTCAACAGATTTGCGTCTTCAATTCAGCAAATTTGGACCGCAGGATTCGAGCTATCAAATCCTTTGCGCAGGGTTAATTGAGATGTTAGATCGACTTCCACTCGACACTTCAACATTTGAGATAAAGTCCATCAAATACGATACGCTTATGGCATTGGAAAAAACAAGATTAGCTCTTGTATCTAAGGGATATTTGCCTGAAAACATAAGCGACTCTGCAGGAATTACCGATTCTTTGATGGTATTTCAAATCGACAATGGCTTAAAGCCGGATGGCGTGATTGGGAAATATACCTCCCAGGCATTGAATGAAAGTACGTATCACAAAGCGGAGCGCATTCTACTCGCAATGGATAAAATCCGTTCCGATCGCGATTATCCAGCAAAATACATTCGGATCAACATTCCTGAATACAAATTGCGCTATTTCATCAATGATTCCATCAAGAGTGAACACAACATTGTCGTCGGGAAATACGAAAATCAAACACCACAATTAGAATCTACCTTAAAACGAATCGTAATGTTTCCGTATTGGAACGTCCCCTACTCGATTTCTAGTAAAGAAATTCTTCCAGCACTAAAAGTCAACAGTGGATATCTGGCGAAACATCGTTATAAAATCTACAAATCTGGAGAAGAAGTCGACCCAGCGACCGTGAACTGGAAACAAATTCGACAAAATGCCTTTCCGTATAAAGTCGTACAAGATCCTGGTAAATTGAACAGTCTGGGTGTCGTGAAGTTCGACTTCTACAACGAACACAGCGTATATTTTCATGACACACCTTCTAAAGGACTTTTCGGAGCTGATGTTCGTGCTTATTCACACGGATGTATGCGAACTCAAAATCCTGTTGATCTGGCGAAAGTTATTCTCTCTAGAGATAGCATTCCGCATAAAGGAAATATTATGAAGCCCGACTCTTTGGATAGTATTTTAGATCGCTCGGTAGACTTTAATTACGCAATCAAACTCGTAGAACCCATTCCGATTTATATTGACTATGTTAGTGTTGTTAAGAAGGATAAACGTATGGTTGTACACCTCGATATCTATGGACGTGACGAAGAATACCTCAAAATAATGCGTCGTAAATCTTGAGTTTTATCTAAATTTGTAAGCAAAAAAACAGATGTCTGTAATTGTTGCTCCCTCCATGCTTTCTTGTGATTTCGCAAATGTTCAACGCGATGTAGAAATGATCAATCGTTCTGAAGCCGATTGGTTTCATATTGACATAATGGACGGTGTTTTTGTACCCAACATTTCTTTCGGACTGCCCGTGCTTGCAGCAATGAAAAAACACGCTACAAAGCTAATGGACGTGCATTTAATGATTGTCAATCCAGACAATTTTGTGGAAGATTTCAAAAATGCAGGCGCGGACATCTTAACGGTTCATTTTGAAGCATGTACGCATTTACACCGCACTATCCAACTGATTAAATCACATGGAATGAAAGCTGGTGTCGCACTGAATCCTCATACAAATGTGGACGTTCTTAAAAGCGTGATCAAAGACCTTGATTTAGTTTTAATCATGTCTGTCAACCCAGGTTTTGGTGGTCAGAAATTTATTGAAGAAGCCGTTTCAAAAACAGCTGAATTGAAAGAAATGATCGTGAATTCTGGAAGTAGCGCTTTAATTGAAATTGACGGAGGCGTAAATCTAGAAACTGGAAAACGATTGGTAGATGCTGGAGCTGATGCATTGGTAGCAGGTAGCTTCGTTTTTAAATCAGAAGATCCAGAGAAAACAATTGCCGCTCTTAAAAAACTTTAGCGGTGATTAAAGAGTTCTTTTTGGACAAGTTTGAGTACGATTTTCGTTGCAATGCGCAATGGATCAAAACACTGCTTAAAAACGAAGATGATCTCACAGATTTCACCATCAAATCCTTTTCGCACGTTATAAACGTACATCACATTTGGATTCACAGGTTACTTGAACAACCATCAGAGTCGAACACGTGGGATAAACTCCCGATAGATTACTGGCAAAAACTTGCACAGGAAAACCACCTCAAAACCCAAGATTTCCTTGAGAAGAATGAGTTTATTGGGAAAGTATTGTACACTAGTGAAGAAGGTGTTCCTCTCGAAAAAGAAGCCGTTGATATTCTTTATCACATCTTGAATCACAGCAATTATCATCGCGCACAAATTTCTCTCGACTTGAGGCAATCTGGAATATCTCCACCTACCTTCAACTTCATCTCGTTTAAATAAACTGGCACGTCCTTTGAAGTCGTAACAAATACATTGTATTTTCGTTGTATGATTATGAAATCAAGTTTAATTTTAGTTTGTCTGGCCTTCACCGTTTCTTGTTTCGGACAAGAATCCAATGTGATGAAGCAAAAAGAAATCTTTCTTGATAGTCTCCTTGCGAATCTGCGCTCTGCTGAAAACGATGAGGAAAAGAAAAGTTTCAACGCCATTTTTAAAGACGAGTTGGAAACTGCTTTAAAAGAGCCATCAGCAATGAACCATAGCTTTACCGGTTTGCAAACGGTTGGAATTATTGATAGTCCAGATAAAAAAGTGCGCATTGTTAACTGGAATATTGAACTCGATGATTTAAGTCATCAATATTTCTGCTATATTCTTTACCAGGACGACAAGAAAGATGAAGTACGTGTAACGGAATTGCAGGACATTTCTTTTGGAATGCCTTCGCAACCCACGGATATCATCGATGCAGAAAATTGGTATGGTGCTCTGTATTACAAGATTATTCCTGTAGAAAAAGGCTCAAGAACGATGTACACACTTTTGGGCTGGGACTACAATTCTTCCTTAAGTCAATTAAAATTAATAGATGTTATGTACTTCACTTCGGGTACCGTAAAATTAGGGAACCCTATTTTCAAAATGGGTAAGGAAACAATGAATCGCGTGTTTTTTGAGCACTCAAAGAAATCTTCCATGTACTTAAATTACGAAGCAAGTCGTGAAAGAATCATGATGGATCACCTCTCTCCAGAATCGCCTGCTTTGAAAAGTTTTCGATCCTACTATGTTCCAGACATGTCCTACGATGCCTTTGAATACGAAAAGAATAAATGGGTCCTAAAAGAAGATGTGGTGGGTGTCAATGATGGACAATTGAATTCTTACAAGCAAGAAGTTCAGGTGATGAACGAAAAGACGGGAAAATTGGAAACACGCGTTGTAAAAACGAATTGGCAAAATCCGGAAGATTTAAGTGCTCCAGCAGGTGGTTCTGAACATGTCGCGGTAACCCCCGAAACAGAGGCGAAAGAGACGGACGAAAATAAAGCTGAAAAAGCTTACAATCCTTTAGACGACCGAATTGACAAGAAAGATAAGCGCGAACCAAAGAACTTATCGACTGTAAATGGCGGAAAGAAAAAAGGATTTTGGAAACGCAGAAAAAAGAACTAGTTTTTCAGTGTGAGAAATAATTTTCGGTGGTTCTAATAAAATAATAATTCACAAAATGGTTTTAATCAATTTGTGAAAATTTGAGTGGATCGGATGAAATAATTCGCTATTTTTAAAGAATTGACACTAAGCACTATGGGTAAAAATCTATACATCGTTCCGCATGATTTCACTGAAGTTGGTGATAAGGCTTTAGAATATGCGCTATTTCTAGGTCAAAAAGTCAGAACAGAAATTCAACTCTTACATGTCGCTGCTGATAAAGCAAAAGGAATGCAGGCCGTTGCTAAACTGGAGGCAATTACAGACAAAACGAAAGTACCCGACGGTGTCACGTTGACCACTTTAGTGAAAGTTGGTAGCATTTTCGAAGATATTGGAACCGTTGCCAAAAAGGAGCACGCACAGCTGATCATCATGGGAACACACGGTAAAAGAGGCTTCCAATCTTTGTTTGGAAGTCACGCAATGAAAGTTGTAACCAGTGCCGAATGTCCGTTCCTCATTGTTCAAAAAAACACTCAAGTGGAAGATGTTAAGGAATTAATCGTTCCAATTGACCTTACCAAGGAGAGTCTACAAATCGTGAATATCGCAGGTGACATGTCTAACATGCTAAAATGTAGCATTCATGTACTTGCTGAAAAACAAACGGATCAAATCTTGAATACGCGATTGCAGAATAGACTTTCTATTGTAAAGGATCAATATAAGGATCGCTCGATTACACCTACCGTTGTTCAATTAAAAAAAGGCGGAAGTTACGAGAAGAAAGTTATGAAATATGCTGAATCGGTAAATGGTGGAATGATTGCAATTGCATACCATTCGGAGAGTTTATTACCACAATTTGATACCTTTGCACAAAACTTGATGGTGAACAAAGCGGGACTCCCCTTTTTAGTGGTAAATTCCAAATTAGCTTCATCTCTCTATTTCTAGAATTCCCATGAAAATTGGTCAAGTAAACACGCTACGTGTTCTACGCTTTACTTCAGTTGGAGCCTATTTAGGCGATGAGAACGATAACGACGTTTTACTCCCCAACAAATATTTGACAGACGACATTCAGCTCGACGAAGATGTTGATGTCTATTTGTATCGCGATTCGGAAGATCGTTTGGTTGCAACTACAGAACGTCCATACATCGAACTAGGTGGATTTGCGTATTTATCTGTAAAAGCTGTCAACTTCTTTGGGGCTTTCATGGATTGGGGATTGGAAAAGGATCTGATGGTTCCTTTCAAAGAGCAACGCTTAAAGTTTGAAGAAGGAAGAACTTATTTGATCACGCTTCAACTTGATGAGTCTACCGATCGCTTATATGGCTCTGCAAAAGTCAATAAGTTTTTCGAACCTTGTGAAGAAGAATTTGATGAGAAAGAACCTGTCTCTTTGCTGATCTGCGAGACAACTGATCTTGGTGTAAAGGTGATTGTGGAAAATAAATATTCAGGATTAATTTTCAATAATGATATCAGCCGACCAGTTCGAAACGGAGACATTACTGAAGGATACGTCTACAATGTGCGTGAAGATGGTAAATTAGACGTCCGCTTTGATCAAGTGAGCATGGATAAAGTACTCTCATCTTCAGATAAAATTCTTGAAATTCTGAATCACAAAAAATATCTTTCACTCACGGATAAAAGCGATCCAGATGTCATTCGTGAAACACTTGGAATGAGCAAGAAAACATTCAAACAAGCCATTGGTGGACTCTACAAGCAACGTCTCATCCGTTTGGAAAAAGACGGCGTGTATTTAATTGAAGAATAAGGGACTAGTACCGCCTCTCGACTGCGCTCTAGACTCGTTTAATCTACATTAGCCTCGAACGCAGTCGAAAGGCGAATTCTTAAAGCGAAAACAAATCTTTAAACCGAATAGCTTGTCTTCGTGATATATCCACAGTTTCACGTTTTCCGTCGATTTCATGATTTAATTCCACACGCAGTCCACCGTTAAACCAATTTTCAATACTGTGCACCCAATTTAAGTTGATAATGAACTTCCGATTGGCACGGAAAAACTCCTCGGGATCCAACCTGCTTTCAAAACTATTTAATGAACGCAATATCAACGGTCGATTTTTGCCAAAGTAGACCTTCACGTAATTTCCGTCAGATTCCAACATTCGAACATCAGAAAGTGTGACAAAATAACAGCGCTCACCGTCTTTTATAAAAACGCGATCCTTCGTTGACAATAGTCGGTCTTTTCTTTCTACTTTGACGTCTTCTTCCGACTCAAAATCAGTCTCTTCTTTTTCCTTCAGTTTATCAATTGCCTCCGACAGTCTGTCTGGATCGATTGGCTTCAGTATATAGTCCAATGCATTGACCTCGAAAGCTTTAAGCGCATACTCATCATACGCCGTAATGAAAATCACGTGGGGAATATTGTCCAGTTTTTTGAGCATTTCGAATCCAGACATCCCAGGCATATTCACGTCAAGAAAAATGAGATCTGGTTGCATTTTTTGAATCAATTCAATTCCTTCATCGCCATTTTGGGCTTCACCGATCACATTAATCTCAGTAAAGTCGATCAAAACGGACTTCAATTCTTCTCGAGCCAAACGCTCATCATCAATTACGATGCTTTTAAATTCTTTCATTCTTAAAACACATTAATGCTTCCACATTGTTATCAGATAATTCGCGCAAATAAAACGAAGCGCTATTTCCATACTGCAACTCCAAGCGCTGCCGAATATTTTTAATTCCTACACCGAGATCAACCACTTTTTTCAGGTTTCCAGTATTTACAACTTGAATGCAAACTTGATTGTCCTTCTCGTAAGCTTTGATGCGAACCCAACCACCTTCTTTTAGATTCGAAATACCATGTTTGATTGCATTTTCGACCATCATTTGGAGGGAAAAGGGAGGGATTTGAAAATCTGAAAGTCCGTTATCAACTTCCCATTCCACCTGCAAGCGCTCTTCAAAACGAACGCGTTCCAAATCCAAATAACTCTTGGCAACTTTTAACTCGTTCTCTAAACTGACTAGGTTTTCTTTCCCTAAAATCAACGATTGCCTTAGAAGATTGGATAAGGTAGTTATTGACTTCTTTGCTTTAATCGGATCTATATCGACTAAAGCTTTTATACTATTGAGAGAGTTAAATAGAAAGTGTGGGTTTAACTGGGAACGAAGGTTTTTCAACTCACTTTCTTTGTTACTCGCAACCAATTCCAGATTGGAAATCTCCTGTTTTCGGGATTTTTGGAAAAAGTGAAACGTAAAATAGATTCCATTCCACGTGAGAACTAAAAGTAAAATCACCAACATTTGCGCAATGATAATCGGTAAATCGACCTGTATTGCTTGCTCTATTTGATAACCTGTTAAAACATCTGTTACGTAATCCAAAAGCCAAATGATGATTGCGCACAAGGCAGAAAGAAATAACAATCTCGGTATAAGTGATGGTAAGCGCAGGTTGAGCCAATTCAGTTTCAAAAACAAAAAACGCTGCATGTGCGTTGTGAAGATTCCTGCAAAAACCAAAAAAATAATATTAATGAAATAAAGATCCGTTAAAGATTGAGGTTGTCGCGTATAGATACTCAAAGTGGACAAGCCAGCAAAAGCCATCCATCCTCCAAATTGCGCAAACCAATAAAACCGTTGAACAGCTCTCATATTACAAATCTATATTTAACGAATTGAAAAGACGCAAAAATAGGATGATTGGAAATTAATCATGTTTCTTGGAATAATTCCGATTTGGAATGTTTTTTGTCATCTTTACCAAATGCGTTGCCTCCTGATATTGTTTGCATTGTTATGCTTCCATTCGTTTGGACAGAATTACTTCAAAGACCATTTTGGAGCTTCTGCTGGCGTGGTTGTAAACTTTGGAACACACAATAACTCGATCGGGCTCACCATAAATGGTTATTACACAGATAATTTCTATCAATTCAATCTAGGATCGTCATTTTTACTATTTGAAAATGGATTGGGAAATCGTAAAAGGTTTATTCAAAATAGATCCACAATCGGACTAGTACTACTCGCAGGAAAAGAAGAAAGAACTTTAGATTTCGAGTACAATGGACTGAACCATCAAACAACAAAAAATCTTGGTTTAGGCTATAATTATATCTTTTATTTCGATACAAAAGGAACCTCGCAAACATCTGGTGGATTTGGGTTTCACATTAAAGAATTTGCACTTTATCACGAAAACGATTTGTTTGGTGGAAATGGGAAGGATCGTTTCCGAACTGGCGTTTTTCATGCAAGCTATCAATACGGTCAAATTAAATTCAACGGGGGAATTCAACTGTGGACAGGTGAATCGAAAACAGCCCCTTTGTATCAAGATTCTTGCAGAAAGTGTCCATCCGGTTATCGAGATTTACGCAATTCCGCTTATGGACGAACAAGTCATGGTAACGCGTATGTCGGATTCACAATGACACCAGGATTTAAACAAAATGCAAGTTTTCGTATCGGAATTGACAGCGAAGAAATTCGTCACACCATCCAAAACTTATTCATTCACAATCTGGGGAATGTCATTAACCGACCCACACCCCACTACCCTAGATTGAATAATCAAGGCATTCCTGCTTTTAACAAATCCGAAGCGCGTCCAAGTCTTTTGTACCTGCAGTTCAGCTCGAACAATGGGTGGTCTTACTAATTTTCTATAATCGGTAACCGCTAGTTTTAGTCCTTCATTGCAAATCAGGTTTACGCATCAATTGATGAAATAGAATGGATTAGACGCATTATCAGAAAATCTTTAGCGCCATACATCGAGATCTAATACTTTCGAAGAATTGTTATACTTTCAAATGAGACATCTGTTCCAGTACCTATAACAATTGATGCTTCGTTACCATAACGTTGTGCAGGGAATCCAATCATTTTATTGTTAATTTTGATATCGTAATAGCCATCTTCGAATACTATCTTAATCGTTACACGATTCCCTATTTTATCAAAAGTCCCAGAATTATCATTGTATTCAGCAGAATTGCCATTATCAGAACATGAAACAGTTGAATAATATATGTACTCTTGGTTATCTCCTATGCTTAAAGATGGACCACAATTTGCCAGGTGCGCCCAATCAATGGTAAATTCACCAGTGTATAAATATGCAACAAGTGTTATCTCAAAGTCATAATCCGTAGAGAAAGACAATTGATCCTTTCCTAGAGTATACCCCATATCTCCCGTATTCTGTATTGAATATAACCCTTGAGAGAAATCAAACCGTAAATTCTGAACTGCATCAATCGCTTCATATTCTTTATATAAATGCCTAAAATCCCACTTATTTTGATTATCGACAAACAAATCATTAAACACCACCGCATATTTGTCTTCAAACTCTTGGACTTCTTCTGTTTCTATTGGAGATGTCTTAAAACTGTTATATCCGGACAAAACAGTTTGTGCTCTCTTCACTCCTGACGAGTGTGTGTGGTCATTCATTTCCGGAAGAGCAGATAAATACTCAGTTACTTCATCAATTGAGTAATTGTATTTGGCCAAAAATTTTCCGGCATAAAAATCTGCTTCATCTTCCAACTGGGTACTTGTTGTTTTAACTTGCCACCTATTGCCATTTGGATTGTATAAATTGGGCTGATGACCTAATGCCTGATGTCCCCATTCATGCGCAAACACAAATGCAAGTACATGTTTATTCTTATGAATCGTGGAATAGTCTAAAATAATCAAGCCTCCATAGTGCGCTTGTCCCCAATTAAAAGTTTGATTAAATACTACAGGAAACTGCATCCCCGAATAATTGACCAATTCATTATACGTTTGAGTGGTCTTTTCATAGTCCTTAGCAAATTCCAGTTGTCCTCCATAAGCATCCTGCAGTTCTCTAAGAAAATAGGATTGCTTTTCAGATAATTCTTGTGTTTGTCCCGTTAAAAGAACAACAAAGGAGCAAATTATAAGTATATATTTCATGTTAATTAATTTTTAAATGAAAATCCATAACCAATCTGATCCGTTGAATCTTGTCCTTCAATAAAACCATACCCACTAAAACTAATGGACAGATGTCCCTTATTTTCTAAAATTGCACTCAACCCTTTTCTTAACTTCTTTTTCTTTACAAAAGTAAATGGAGGATATGAATACTTCAACTCTTCAATTTTCCTAACTTCAGACACATTATCATATTTAATGGTCAATTTATTCTTTCGCTCATTAATATTTAATCAAAGAATAGTTTCAAGTGAATCGACCTTTTCTCCCTGATTATTGGAAAAATACAAACTAGAAAACCGATATGTATTGGAGCAGCTGTTAATTAAAAACAATAGACCAACTGCGATAAGCAATTTGAATTTAATCATGCATATATTTGATTTGATGAATATACCGTCAAAATTAATCGAATTAATCTTGAAAAATCAAAAATCAGACCACAATAGATACCTCTTAGCGACATATATTAGCAAACCCGAACTTTATTATTTGTAAGATTTAGATTGTATAAATATATGCCTTCAAAAGATGAAAATAAAATTTGGATTCAATGTGTCAAGGAGGAAATACATCTATTTTGCTTTTATTATTAGGACGATCGAGCTGACACTGGAGCAATAAAACGCATAGGTAAATGAACTAAAGAGTTACCTTAAAAAACGACTTATATGGATGGATGCTAATCTTTCGGTATTACTGCAAGAAAAATCTGGTTTTGCTCCCAAAGAGTGCAGACATCTCAGAACGAAAACCTATTCTGGATAAATAAGAATGTCAGATAAACTTTAAAATTTCTTAAAACCAGCTGCATCGGCAACTTTTTTTTTTGAAAAAAGTAAATTTCAGGTGTAATATTTTTAGTGAGTTCAAATTTCCCCAAATCAATTCGAATCAATAAAATTTTCGTTTCTGAAATGGTGTGCATCTTACAAGAGCTCTAATTTGGACTTGTAAACACAAAGTCACCTGATGGATAAGGCTCTGTAAGCTTTAAGCTAAAGCAACACTCATCGTGAAGCGAAATTGAAAGTATAAAAATTTGAACAGAATTCGTTCTCTCATATTTACCAAAACTGTTTTCATTCGTGATTATTACCAATTTGTTTAAAACACTTTTAAAATAAACCCAAATTATACCCCACGGTAACTCGAATCTTGTAACTTTGCAACCCGAAGTTACATCATTATCGTTATGTCCAATTCTACAAAGTATGTATTCGTAACTGGAGGAGTTACATCTTCTCTTGGGAAGGGAATTATTTCAGCATCACTCGCTAAACTTTTACAGGCGCGTGGCTACACAACAACCATTCAGAAACTAGATCCGTACATCAATATTGATCCAGGAACCTTAAATCCATATGAGCATGGAGAGTGCTTCGTGACGGATGATGGCGCAGAAACAGATCTTGACCTTGGGCATTACGAGCGTTTTCTTAATGTAAGAACATCGCAAGCTAATAATGTAACTACTGGAAGAATTTACCAATCTGTTATTGATAAGGAGCGTCGAGGCGCATTTCTCGGAAAAACAGTTCAGGTGATTCCTCACATCACAGATGAAATCAAAGAAAGTATTCAACAACTCGGAAAAGATGGCACTTATGACATCGTAATTACGGAGATTGGAGGAACGGTTGGTGATATCGAGTCGCTTCCATATGTGGAGGCTGTAAGACAAATGAAATGGGAGTTTGATGAGGATTGTATCGTGGTTCACTTGACGCTTGTTCCTTATTTGGCTGCCGCAGGTGAATTGAAAACAAAACCGACACAACACTCCGTTAAGCAACTTCTAGAGTTGGGAGTTCAACCAGATATTTTATGTTGTAGAACAGAGCATGAGTTGGAATTAAACCTTCGACGAAAAATTGCCAAGTTCTGTAACGTGAGCATGAATGCTGTCATTGAATCCAGAGACGCTGAGTGGATATACGATGTTCCATTGTTAATGCAAGCTGAAGAATTAGACAAAGTTGTATTGGAGAAATTAAACCTCAATACCAAGTCTATTCCTGATCTAGATAACTGGAAAGAGTTCATGACGCGCTTGAAAAACCCAAAATCCGAAGTAACAATTGGACTTGTTGGGAAATACGTTGAGTTGAAAGATTCTTACAAATCAATCAGTGAGTCATTTATTCACGGAGGTGTCGCAAACGAAACGAAAGTCAACGTGAAATGGATTCACTCAGAAACAATCACCTCTGAAAACGCAAAAGAAATTTTATCTGGTTTGGATGGAATTCTCGTTGCGCCTGGATTTGGATCACGCGGAATTAGCGGAAAGATTGAAACCGTTCGTTTTGCCCGCGAAAATAATGTCCCATTCTTAGGGATCTGTCTCGGAATGCAGTGCGCTGTGATTGAATTCGCAAGAAACGTACTCGGATTATCCGAAGCACACACAACAGAAATTGTAGAGAACTGTAAATCACCTGTTATTTCGATGATGAGTGAACAAAAAAATATTTCAAACCTTGGTGGAACAATGCGTCTAGGTGCTTACCAATGTCATTTGACACCAGGCTCGAAAGTTTCCAAGGCGTACAACACAGATAAAATTTCGGAGCGACACAGACATCGTTACGAATTCAACAATGAGTTTTTAGGGCTTTTTGAAGAAAATGGAATGCGTGCAACTGGTAAAAATCCAGATACAGGCTTGGTTGAAGTTGTCGAAATTGACAGTCATCCTTGGTTCGTTGGAGCGCAATTTCACCCAGAATATAAAAGTACAGTAGCCAATCCTCACCCGCTATTTGTAGCGTTCGTAAAGGCAGTACTAGACAATAGGAAAAAGAACAAGAAAAAATAATACCGAAGACTTAAGTAATGGATAGAAACACGGTCACTGGACTGATATTAATAGGAGTAATTCTTTCGGCATTTGCCATCTTCAATCAACCATCTGATGAGCAACGCAAGGAAATGGAAGAAAAAGCGCGTAAAGAACGCGCTGCCAAAGAGCTGAAAAAGAAATCGAAAGAGGAAAAAGCGGTTAAGGAACTAAAAATGCTTGAGGCGAATTGGGTGCCTAAGCTAGATGAAGAAGGAAATCCAGCACCTGCTGATTCTGGAATGGTTGTTTACCAAGATACGATCACAGGTCAAGATACCATGATTGCTCAAACAATTAAGGTGGAAGAAGATGAACTTCCTACAGTCGAAGAAATACAACAAGAACGTCCAGAAGTAAAGGACAGCCTGCTCACATTGGAGTCGGATCGATTGATCGTTACTTTCAACGCAAAAGGTGGTTCTATTGCGTCCGTGCGTTTGAAAGAATTCGAATCTTACGATGATTTTGCGAAAAAAGACAAAGAAACGACGCCTTTATTATTGTTCGACAATGGCGATTCGAAAAATGGTTTGATTATCACTAAGAATGGAAAGAAATTCTCAACTGCTTCGCTCCCGTTCGAAATAGCAAAATATGATTCCATCAAAAAAACCATCGCTTTTGAGTACCGCGGAGCCGAAAAAGAAATGATTCGTTTCTCCTACAGTTTAAAAGACGGTCAATACGATTTGGGATACGATATCCAAATGAAAGGATATGGCGGTAAAGTAAGCCCACAAAATGTACTTTTCAACTGGGAAACAGCCTATAGAAAAACGGAAAGACTTTTAAGCGAGCAAAGACGTGTTTCTACCGTTTGTTTCAATTACAAAGACGAAGGGTTTAGCTACCTCAGTGAAATGGGAGACGACTCTGAAGCTGCAGAAGACGAAGTGGAATGGGTAAGCTTCAAGCAAAGCTATTTCTCCTCTTTCATTCGTCCTGACAAACCTTTCGAAACAAGTGGATCTAAATTTTACGTAAGAACGTATAAAGAGGGTTCAAAAGAGGCCGATACATACATCAAGAAGTTCAAAACGAAAATGAACTTAAACTTGAGCAATACGGACGATGCCTCCGTGCACATGAACTGGTACTTTGGACCAAACGACTACGAAGTATTGAATTCTTACGACGAAGGATACGATCAAGTTCTCAATTACGGATGGGGGATTTTCCGTTGGATCAACCTCTATGCTGTACAACCACTGTTCAACGCTCTTCAATCAACGGGTGTAGCCATTGGAATTGCGATTTTACTTTTGACAATCGTGTTGAAACTCTTCTTAATGCCTATTCAATGGAAGATGTATACTTCTTCGGCTAAAATGAGAATTTTGAAGCCTGAGATTGATGACCTCAATGCAAAATATCCGGAAAAATCGGATGCAATGAAAAAACAACAGGAAATGATGAGTCTCTATCGAGAATCAGGTGCCAGTCCACTCGCTGGTTGCGTTCCGATGTTGATTCAAATGCCGATTCTGCTCGCAGTTTTCCGTTTCTTCCCATCGACATTCGACTTGCGTCAGAAATCATTCCTGTGGGCTGAAGATTTATCATCTTATGATTCTATTTACACATTCGGTTTTGATATTCCACTCTACGGTGATCACATCAGTTTGTTCACTTTACTAATGGCAGGAACTACCTTGATCTATACATTTATCAATAGTAGTAACATGTCCACGCCATCGCAACCGGGAATGCCGAATATGAAAATTATCATGTACTTCTTCCCTATTATGATGATCTTCTTCTTTAATAACTATTCTTCGGGATTGAGTTATTACTACTTTATTTCAACATTGGCTTCGATCTTAATTATGATTGCCATCAAAAAATTCTTTGTTGATGAAGAGAAATTGAAAGCGAAAATGGCTGCTAGAAAAGCTGCTGCCGCTGGATCTGACGGAAAAGGTAAAAAGACAAAATCGAAATTCCAACAGCGTTTGGAAGAAATGCAAAAAGCACAATTGGAACAACGTAAGAAGAAAAAGTAAATTCTTTTTATTCAAAAAAATAGAAAACTCTCGTTAATTTTTAATGAGAGTTTTTTTGTATCTTAAAGGAAACAGCTGATTAAATTCAATATCTTTGAATGAGTCAGCCAGCCCACGATTACTATTAAATTGATTTATTATGCTAAATACAATTATTACTGGGTCGGGGTCTTACATTCCCGAGGTTGAAGTTGAAAATGGAAGTTTCATTGAAAACCCCTTTTGCTTTGACGATGGACGTCGCATTCAAAATGACAACACGAAAGTCATTGAGAAGTTTCAAGAAATCACTGGGATTTCGTCCAGAAGATATGTTCATGATTCTCAATCCTGTTCTCAAATTGCAGCAATTTCGGCAGCAAGAGCCATCGAAGATGCTGGAATCAACAAAGAAGACATTGATTTAATTATAGTCGCGCACAATTTTGGTGACGTCATCAAAGGCTCGAACCAGACAGACATTGTTCCAAGCATTGCCTCTCGCGTAAAACACGAATTAAAAATTGAAAATGAGAATTGTATTCCGTACGACATCATTTTTGGTTGTCCAGGATGGATTCAAGGTGTAATTCAAGCAAATATGTACATCAAATCTGGCGAAGCGAAAAAATGCTTGGTTATCGGCTCAGAAGTTCTCTCCCGTGTGGTTGATCCGTTTGATCGCGATACAATGATTTTTGCTGATGGTGCCGGAGCTGTGATCATCGAAGGTCGAGAAGAATCTGAAAAACGTGGAATTCTTGCCCACGCGACAGTCTCTCACACGACGGAGGAAATGAAATACCTAAACATTGGCGAAAGTTTCAATAAGTTCGGAGGTGACGGCACCAAGTATATCAAAATGAAAGGGCACAAAATCTATGCGTACTCTTTGACTCAAGTTCCGAAAGCGATGAAAGCGTGCATGGATAAAATTGAGCTTCCCATAGAGAACCTAGAAAAAATTCTGATCCACCAAGCCAACGAGAAAATGGACGAAGCTATCGTAAAACGACTGTATCGCTTGTTTGGAAAGAAAGAAATTCCCGAAAATATCATGCCGATGATCATTGGTCGGTTGGGAAATAGTTCCGTAGCGACTGTTCCAACGCTTTACGATCTCATTATGCATGACGCATTAAAAAAGCATCAACTCAATCCAGGCGATAAAATTTTAATGGCTTCCGTTGGCGCTGGAATGAACATCAACTGCATCGCATATAAATTCTAATTTGATTTTACTCTATCATAACCAACGTTTTGCATCCACAAATCGTTCTTAGTTGTGAGTTAAACATCTATCAAATATGAACTGGAAAAGAATCAAAAATTCAATCACCATCATTGCTTTTATTACAGTTCTAGCAGCTTGTGAGAAGGACAAATTAACTTCTGAACCTCAAGAAATCTATAGTTGTCCATACAACATGGATCAGTACAGCGTTGTATTTCCAGATGTCTACTCAGAGAGCGACGGAATTATTCCAATGAATATGAACAACTATTGGAGATACGCCGATAGCACATGGGACGAAAGTGGAAATTTAACACAAGTCGATGAATTTTTGATGGAAGTTACCGAAGTCGGAGTTTTAAATCAAGAGGCTTGGTGGAGGACTACCTTCTCCCCGCTTCGCATCTTCCATCAAAGTGATGAAGGAATTTCTGATTTACAGACCAGTCTGAGCGGATGTAATTTCAAAGCGGACGTTTATCCCATCTTTACTGGAGATACACTCGATACAAGCGTTTCAATCTTTGGAGATGTTCTCACAGAAATGATAGCATACAAAATGAACACGTTCGATACGCCTGTGGGATCTTTTACAGATTGCATTTTTTACCACAAAATCAATTACGACCAAACCGTTTTAAAACCAGGCATTGGAATTTTGGAATGGAAAACTGGTTTTGAATCGGGTTCCTTGGCTGGAAGAAAATTTACGTTGATGGAGTATTATATCGAATAATTCAAGTGTGTTACTTTGAAAAGTTCGAAGCAAGCTCTCCTTTCAGTACTTTCAAGACAAAGATAAATTTATCCAATTCCTGAAAACCCGTTTTCAATTCTTTTACAAGACCATTCATTACCATATTATAATCACCCTGTAAATGAGAACTCGTTGCATTTACTTTCACTTTGATATTCGATTCCTGACATTGACAGATAAAAATCGAGAATTATTGACTTATAATCCTTATCCAGTTTCTATTACTGATCTCAACTGTTGTTTTCATGAAGTTAAAATACAAACTTGAAAATCAAATAGTGCACCGATTTCACTCCGAAAAACTTCTGAATTTTCTTCCATTCACCAACCAAAATACCTAATTTACATTTTTTTATATAGATATTATATTTTATGAAGTATACATTCCTTTTTTTCTTTTTTCTTTTAACCTGCAATTCCCAAGCACAAAATTTGGAATGGCTAGTTTCCGGTGGAGGTGCAAAATCGGACAAAGGAACAACGATTGTAATTGACGAACAGGGAAACTCCTACATCACAGGATACTACAATGAAGAAGCCAATTTCGGTCCTTTAAATACTGGATTTTCATTTACTCAAAGTAAAGAGGTTTTCGTTGCTAAACTGGATCCAGATGGAAATTTTATTTGGCAAACACATGGACTTAATTACTTCGATGATAGGGGGTTGGGTCTAGCGATCGATGAATTAGGCAATACCTACGTTACTGGTACGTGTTGGGGCGGATTGGAATGGCCTCCTTTAAGTGTCTATTGCCCAACGTCTTATACAGATCAAATTTTTGTAACTAAAATAGACAATTCAGGCAATGTTGTTTGGATGAAAAATGCTGGAAACCATTCTCTTGATGGAAACTGGTACAACGATGATCATGGATTGGACATCGTCGCTGATCAAAATGGAAGTGTTTTTGTAACGGGATTCATATCAAATACTCATGCCATTGCACTACCTGCAAATTTTGACAATATTGCGATCAACATTCCACCCTATGATTCTCTCGCGTTTGTTGGAAAACTGGATACAGACGGTAATTGGCAGTGGATCGAAACTTTCGAAGGAATCGTAGAACAACGCGACAACGCCATCTCTATGGATGACGAAGGAAATGTTTATGTAACGGGAGGATTTAAAAACACGAAACAATTCGGATCAACCAATTTAACCAGCAATGGCGGAAGTGATATTTATGTCATAAAATACGATACCGACGGTAATTTTATTTGGGCACAAAGCGCTGGTGGTTTGTTAGACGATCGTGGAAATGGACTTGTTGATGGCCATGATGGTTTCATGTACGTAACTGGGGAGTTTCGTGATATTTCTACGTTTGGGATCTATACACTCGACAATGCTGGTGGTCCGAAAGGGCGGGACATTTTCGTTGCAAAAATGTCCAAAAATGGCGTATGGAAATGGTGTCGACGAGCTGGATCCAAAAAAGGTAGTGACCGTGGAAATTACATCGCCTCAAATGCCATTGGAAATCTATTCGTTACGGGACAATTTAGTAGTGAAGCTGATTTCGGAAATTTCACTATCGACTCCAGTGGTGATAGCGTCCAAGTATTTACAGCCGCTATTGATACAGCAGGAATTTGGCGTTGGGTAATTCAAGGAGGCGGTCCGTCCTACGATCGAGGTCAAGGAATCGCTGTCGATGACGATTGCAACGCTTGGGTTGTCGGATATTTTGATTCCTCAATGGATTTAATGGGAACGAGTATTGCGCCAAACCAAGGGAAAGACATTTTCGCATTCAAATTGACTGATATTTGTTTTGGATATGATGATGAACCTAATCCTGATCCAGTTCCAGAAGGCTGCACAATTGACGTTGGCAATATATTCACTCCGAACGGTGATAATATCAATGATTTTCTGACATTTTCAAACAACTGTAACACCAATTTTTATGCAGTCGTAATAAATCGTTGGGGCAATATTGTTTATGAATCCACAGATGCTTTTGCCCAATGGGATGGAAACAGTCCTATGGGCATTCCTGTTAAAGAAGGTGTTTATTTTTATCGTGTAGTTGTTACGCTTGAGTCAGCCGAAGATCAAGAGTACAGTGGATTCATTCAACTTGAACGATAATTATTTCGGTTCCGCATATTCCTCTATTGGCACAATGGGTGCATCGCGTAATTCTATGAACGATTGCACTTTTTCATTTTCAATCAATACGTGCAAGTTGTAATACACAATCTGCCATTCTCCCTTCACTTTTTGAACAACCCCTGTTCCTCTGCATCCGCGCATCCATGTATCCAAATCTTCATCGAACCAAGCTGTTTTTCCATTTTTAGAGAAATTCCATTTTCGATTGGACGGCTTAAAATCCCAGGCGCCACCTCTGTCAAAGTAAGGTTTACAGAAGCTTTCGAATTCCACACGATTCCAACGTTCATCTGGAGCTGTACCCAAGAAGACGAAATTGTCCGTCGTAGCACCGAAATATCCTTCAAAATCACCTTGAGCTGCGGCGATGTGCCAATCGTCGATTAATTGATTCAAGGGTGTCTCAGGATCAGGTTTCATTGTTGATGTGAGCATAAATAACAGACTGCCAAAAATTAAAAATTGTTTCATAGGTATCAAAAAAAAGTCCCGGCAATGCCGAGACCTTAAATTTACGATTTATATCGCAATCATTATTTTTCTTGATCCAAACAGTATTTAACCGCTGCTTTCAAGTTGATAACTCCTCCTGTTGTAGAAAGGTTTCCGAAATCGACCATGTCAGATTGTAATTCTTCATCGCGACTCATTCCTCCTGGCTTCACTTGAAGCTCACCACGGTAAGACGTTGCTGTCATTAACAATACTTCTTTCACCTCTTTCATTGTAAGATCTGGGAAGTACGACTTCAAAAATGCCGCGGCACCAGTTACCATTGGACAAGCCATTGATGTTCCTTGTAACTCTTGGTAATCACTTTGTGGTACAGTATTTAAGATTTCCATTCCAGGTGCAAAAACGTCAACACCTCTTTCTGCATAGTTAGAGAAAGGTGCAGCCAATTGATCCTCCTTCAAGTAGCGAGTACTCGCCCCAATTGTTAAGAAATGATCCAATTTCTTTTGTTGAAAATCGTACATAGAAGTTGGGAAGTTTGGCTCTTCATCCACATTCTTGCTATCATTTCCAGCAGCGTGAACCAAAAGAACCCCTTTAGAATCTGCGTACTCGAATGCTGCATAAACCTCTTCTGCATGTGGAGAGTATGCTTTTCCGAATGACATGTTGATCACCATTGCGCCATTATCAACAGCATAACGGATTGCCAATGCAATATCTTTATCAAATTCGTCACCGTTAGGGACAGCGCGAAGTGACATCAATTTTACATTCGCTGCAACTCCGTCATATCCAACTCCGTTTCCACGAACAGCTCCTACGATACCACCAACGTGAGTTCCGTGCAAAGCATCTGGTCCCTCAACATCATTGTTACCATAATTTACATCTGAAAAATCATTTGGATCATCACCAACGATTGCACGTCCATTATGTTCTGGATTGTAATGTACATTCAATTGTGTTTCGAAATAGTCCAATGCTGCTTTCAACTGTCCTTTTGCTTCTTCAGGCGCATTGTTAATTCTCTGATTAATGATAGGAACTACTTGCGCTGCGTAAGAACGATTTGCCTCTACTTCTTCTTTTACTTCAAGGTAAAGATCGTATTCTGCACTTTCTTCTTCAGAAGTAATTTTTACAGGCATCTTACCGTATTTCTTATCCAACTCAGCATAGATACGCGTCATTTCCAAACGAATATCGTTCGCATTCTCACCGTTTGCATTCCCTAAGAAATTCCATCCGTGAACATCGTCGATATATCCGTTGTCATCATCATCAATCCCGTTTCCAGCAATTTCGTCTTCGTTGACCCAAATTTGTCCTTTCAAATCCTCATGCTCGATATCCATACCTGAATCGATAATCGCTACGATTACAGTTTGAGACTCGCGATTTTTAAGCATTTTGTACGCTTTTTCCGTATCCATTCCTGCACCGCCATCGTTGTACCAGTTTGGAATTTCTTTCAAGCGTTTCTCTTCTGCTTTTGCAGCTTTCTGTTCCTCTTTTGATTGAGCGAAACCTACATTCATAATACCAATAGCAAAAATCGCCAGTGATAATTTAATAATCGTTTTGTTCATGTGTTTATTTATTTCAAATAATGATTGCAACGTAAAAATAGAATTATTCGACTGATTTCCATTCAAAAATTAACCATTCGGCGTATATTTACGTCTATATGGTATAAAATCCTGACAAATGGCTAAAAACTTAAAACTCCGTTTTTTTGCGGTGCTACTTCTACTATTACCAACAACATTATTTGCACAAAAATTCGGCTTTCAAAAAGTATTGAACGAAGCGCCAGAGCAACCTACTGTGTTCTGTATACCTAATAATGATAAGAATTTGGCGTTGCTAAATCTCGAGGAGATTCACATCAAATTTCAAACGAACAATTGGTTATTTATTACGACAACACCTCTATGGATAAACGAAAGTAAAAAAAGTGGTGCTCTTGATGATTTCTATTTCGAATACGCTCCTCCAGTTGCCCTCGCAGACACAGCGCGAATGTATCACAATGTCGATCAGGTGCATGCTGGAGCCGCTCCACTCAATATTTCATACACAGGAAAAGATGTCATCGTCGGTGTGGTGGATCAAGGAATTGATTGGTTGCACCCGGATTTTATCGATGCGGATGGAAATACCCGTGTTTTAAGATATTGGGATCACTCGGTAAGTGGACCGAATCCTCCTGCTGGTTTTGGATATGGACAAGAATGGGACAGTACCTCCATTAACAATGGAACGTGCACCAGCACTGAGCAATCTTCAGCACACGGTTCGACAGTCGCAGGAATGGCAGTTGGAAATGGTCGCGCTAACGGAACAAACATGGGAATGGCTACCGAAGCGAATATTGTCATCATCGAGACAAATTTTAATCTACCAAACTGGACCCTAACCATCGCTGACGCTATTGACTACATTTTTGAAATCGCGGATGAATACAATATGCCAGCAGTGGTGAATTTAAGTTTAGGATCTTATCTAGGTAGTCACGATGGAAACGATCCAGCAGCGGAAATGATAGAAACACTTCTTGATGAAAAACCAGGAAGAATTGTTGTAAGCGCTGCAGGAAATTCTGGAAAAGATGGCAAATATCACAACCAACACACCGTTACAACAGATACTTCCTTTGTTTGGTTCGAAAATAATCCAACGGCAGCAATTGCACCCAACACAATTTTCTTCGATCTATGGTCTGATCAAGCAGATGCTGTTTTTGATTTCGCTCTAGGTGCCAACGCGCCTGGCCCAGGCTATAGCTTTAGAGGTAGAACAAATTTCTACAACGCTGCCAGTTTGGCGGTATCCCCTACTCTTGACACCATTTGGAACAATGGAAATAGAATTGCCACAGTAGAAATTTACAATGAAGTGGTCAATGGAAATTTCCACATGCAATTTTTTGTTTCAAATGTAGATTCTACCGATTACCTGTATCGCTTTGAAACAACAGGGTCTGGAAAATACGACCTGTGGTCTGGAGCATGGATTGGTTACAATGATATGGTCGAAACGCTTCCAACAATAGGACAAATGCCCGACATCGTAAACTACGTAATGCCCGATTCGATGCAAACTATAGTTTCTTCATGGAATTGTTCTGAGAAAGTAATCTCTGTTGCAAATATGAAGAACCGTCACTCATTCATTGATAACAATGGGAATACTTACGTTTCTTCAAGTACAAACCCAGTAGAATCTCGCAGTCCTAGGTCGAGCTTAGGTCCAAACAGACATGGGTTGACAAAACCAAACATCACAGCCGCTGGAGATAATTCGCTCACTGCCGCTCCTTTGTGGTTGTTAACGAACCCTATTTACAATCAAGCAATTGATTCGGGTGGATGGCATGCATTTAATGGAGGAACATCAATGGCTTCTCCGGTTGTTGCAGGAATTGCTGCATTGTACTTTGAGCGTTGCGGAATGGCAACCTATCAAGGTTTTATGGATGATTTGTACGCAACAGCTTATACAGATCAATACACGGGGACAGTTCCAAACAATGCTTATGGAAACGGAAAAGCAGATGCATTCGCTGTTTTGCAAGAACTAACTCTCGAACTACAACCAACCATCAATTATAATGCTGGCTCACTGGAATCCAGTACAGCAAATGAGTATCAGTGGTATATTGACGGCGTACCTGCAACGGGACAAACCAATCAATCAATTGGTTATGAAGGCAATGGTAGCTATCAAGTTCTTGCAATCAACACAGATGGTTGTACCGCATTATCGAACCCATATCAAGTTACAGCTGCACTTCATGCAATTGGAATTACAGAATTCAAGGTATTCCCGAATCCAAGTTCCAATAAAATTGAGATCCTATCCGATGTCCAAATACTCAAAATAACTTGTTTTGATATGCATGGGAATGAAATCAATCTTCCTGTTAATAAGAAAGTTATGGACGTTTCTAGCATCAGTTCTGGTAATTATGTTCTTCAGATTACAACCACAAAAGGATCAGCTATGGCGAAGTTTGTCAAACTTTAAAGCACAGTTTTTCTCTTTAGAAATTAATTGAACAAGCTTTTTGTTATTTTTGACGCTTTAAAACTAGATCATGGATTTATCAGGTATTATTTCGATTTCGGGAAGACCCGGTTTGTATAAAGTTATTGCTCAGGGAAAGAACAGCATCATCGTTGAATCTTTGGTGGACAAAAAAAGATTTCCCGCATATTCATCTGACCGTATTTCGGCGCTTGAGGATATCAGTATTTATACAATTGAAGACGATAAACCATTGACGGAGATTCTCGCTGAGTTTTACGAGAAGCAGGAAGGAAAAGAAGGGCCATCACACAAAGATGATATCGCCACTCTTACTGAATACCTCATGGAGATCCTTCCTAACTACGATGACGAGCGTATATATCCTTCTGATATCAAAAAACTTTTCCAATGGTATAATTTGCTTCACAAAGCAGGTTGCTTAGAGCCATCAGAGGAAGAGGAAGAGAAAGAAGCTGAAAAGTCAGAAGAAAAACCAAAAGCAGCAGCAAAAGAAGCGAAAGAAACCAAGGAAGCAAAAGAGGCAAAGCCTAAAAAAGCTCCAGTAAAAAAAGCTGCACCAAAGAAAGACAGCGCTAAAGAAAAATAATTGAATATCAACTAATTATAAAGTCGGGCAACCGACTTTTTTTGTGCTATGAAAATTGAAAGACCTGAAAGAACATTTGTTGCGAATGATTTGAATATCGACTCATGGGAAGCTATCGAATCCTATTACCTTGACCTTCTGAATCGAGAACTCAACTCTCAAGAAGCCTTTACCAAATGGTTAGCAGACCTGAGCGAAATGGAAGCGATTTTGGAAGAGAACGTAGCCTGGCGTTATATCCGCATGACAATAGATACCAAAAATGAAGACTTGAGCAAGGCTTACACTTTCTTTGTCACAGAAATTCACCCGAAAATAGCTCCTTTAGAAGATCAGTTAAATCGAAAGTTAAACGAGTCAGAATACACAGAAGCATTAAAAAGTGAATCCGCATACGCCATCCTTTTCCGTCGAATTGAAACCTCGCTGAAATTGTTTCGCGAAAAAAATATTTTAATTCAATCCGAATTAGCCGAAGAAAGTCAAAAGTTTGGAGCACTTTCTGCAGCGCAATCGATAGAACATGATGGAGAGAAAATGACCATGCAGAAAGCGGCATTATTTCTTAAAGAAACAGATGAAAATCTTCGAAAAGAGATTTTAGATAAAATGGTGGTTCGCAGAGCGGAAGACATCGATAAATTCGACGATTTGTTCGATTCACTTCTGCAGAAACGACATCAAATTGCGGTGAACGCTGGTTTTGACAATTTTCGGGATTATAAATTACAATCTATGGGTCGATTCGATTATTCTGTACAAGATTGTCGCGACTTCCATCAATCGGTAAAATCTGCTATCGTTCCAATCGTAAAATCCATTCAGCAAGAGCGATTGAATCTTTTAAACAAGGAACAATTCAAACCTTGGGACTTAGACGTCGATCCTGAAGGAAAAGCACCTTTAAAACCCTTCGAAACGGGCGATGACCTTTTAAATGGAAGTATCGAAATTTTTGACACTATAGATCCATACTTCGGAGATTGCCTGCGAACAATGTCTGAAATGGGGCATTTAGATTTAGAATCAAAAGATGGAAAGTCACCTGGAGGCTACAACTATCCACTCTACGAAATCGGTGTTCCATTCATTTTCATGAACGCTGTTGGATCGCACAGAGACTTGGTAACAATGGTACACGAAGGTGGGCACGCAGTACATTCTTTTTTAAGTCGTGATTTACCATTGACAGGATTTAAAAATCTTCCATCCGAAGTGGCTGAATTGGCCTCAATGTCTATGGAATTGCTTACTATGGATCACTGGGATCGTTTCTACCCTAACCCATCGGATTTAAATCGCGCAAAGAAAGAGCAATTGGAAACAATATTAAAATTGTTGCCATGGATTGCTCAAGTGGATGAATTTCAACATTGGTTGTACGAAAATTTCGAGCATACAAAAGAAGAACGCAGCGCTAAGTGGGTTTCACTTTCGAAGGAATACGGAACTGGACTTACGGACTGGTCGGGATACGAAACTGTTCAGGCAAGCTCATGGCAGCGTCAACTCCACATTTTTGAAGTTCCATTTTATTACATTGAATATGGAATTGCTCAACTAGGAGCTTTAGGCGTTTGGAAAAACAGTCTAAACCATAAATCTGCTGCAATTGCTGATTACAAAGAGGCATTGCGTTTAGGATACACGAAATCAATTCCAGAAATCTATGAAACTGCGGGAGTTAAGTTCGATTTCACCGAGCAACACATTCAAACCTTGGCTGGCTTCGTTCAGGTGGAATTGGAAAAACTACAATAGATTGCAGGAATAGTTGATTTCAAGGAGGGAAAAAACTTGTTGAAATTAAAATTCCTTTTATATTTGCACCCGCATTTGACCGAAAGTGATCACAGGAGGATTACCAGAATTCGAAAGCAAATATGGCGAGGTAGCTCAGTTGGTTAGAGCGCCGGATTCATAACCCGGAGGTCGGGAGTTCAAATCTCCCTCTCGCTACAGAAGACAGCATAACAGCTGTCTTTTTTTGCGTTCAGGAGATTTTGTGGTGCGCTAACGCTTCACAATTTTCGAAAGGTAGGTATCACTACCGATTGTTTTTGAATCTTTGGCGATCAATCCTCCAGCGATATAACCAGTCCCACTCTTTGACCGAACTTTGTACCAGAACGAATTCAACCCGTTGATTTCAATAGTCTCCTTCGACTTCTGCAGAATAGTTACCTTTTCTCCTATCGAAAGCGTATCTGCTGCACTGGATTCTTTATCTGCTTTTTTGCGTAGCACAACATTATCGCCATAAAGACGCTCTACACTATCTATCTCAAATTCAAATCCCGGGAATATAATTCGATTCGAATCATCCTGTGCAATCGAAAATCCTACAAGAAAAAAGGAAATTAGTGCAATTGTAAGCTTCATATAGTCAGTTTTATTCATTGGTGATTCTGAAGCTCTCCACTCGAATGAAAATCATAGAGCCTTGTGGACATGCACCATTCGAATCGATGCTTTTCATTTCTCTTTTGCCTGTCACTTCAACAATTGCACCATTCGGAAGCACCACTGACTCTTCCAAACAAATGGCAAACGTTTGTCCAGCTGGAGATTCGAGATATCCTCCGTTCCCACAATAGCAGCTTAATTCGTCCATAACACCACGTACACTTCTGAAATATCCAGTTGCAGTGATAGGTTCATCCGATATTGGTGCTAAAACCTCTTCGCTTTGTACCATCTCCACCACTTCTTCTGCGATCTCCTCCTCTTCTACCTCCTGAACTACAGGAATCTGTTCGGTGATTGTTTTTTCATTGTGACAGCCTGATAAATAGACACTAGCACAAAGCAAGAAAGTCAAAGTAAAACAGCGTTTTAATATATTCATGATACTTTTTTTAGCAAAATAGTATATTTTGATGGATGAATTCGAATTTCATTTTCAGCTAGAAGCCAAAGGAAACACTCAGAATTTGTAAATCTAGATTTGAGAACTCATGAAATTTTACATTTGTTTAACTTTTAATATCAATAGTTAAACATTAATTACATATCTTTGTAAGACCAAAACAAGTAACATGAATCGAATTTTAATTTTAATTGGCCTCCTAGGCGTTGTATTCGTTTTCATGCAGATCGTTTTGAAGAAAAACACGGATAAGGTGACAGAGGAATCGTATACAGTGGTGAAGAAGTTTGATAATTTTGAAATTCGCAAATATCCTGAGCTCTTCGTGGCAAGTACCTTAATGGACTCTTCCGGATATGAAAATAATTCAAACAACGGTTTTCGCACGGTGGCTGGTTACATCTTCGGTGGAAATGAAAAAAGTCAGAAAATAGCGATGACTTCCCCTGTAATAATGGACCTTTCCGACTCTGTCGAGATGTCTTTCATCATGCCGAATGAAGTTACAGCTCAGAACGCTCCGAATCCATCTGATACTTCGGTGCAACTAAAAACGCGACCTGGAGAGACTTTGGCTGTGATTCGTTTCAGCGGTTGGGCTAGTAGCCAAAAATTAAAATCCAAAACTGATGAATTAATCGGATATTTGAAAAAACAAAAAATCGATTTCTACGGTGACCCGATCTATATGGGATACAATCCTCCTTATCAGGTTGTTGATCGTAGAAATGAAATAGCAATACGCGTGAAAATTTAACATTAATATGAAAGGAAAATATTTAATTCTTATGAGCATCTTCGGACTTTTTTCTATGTCAAAAACACCAAAAATTGACACCCCACAAACTCCTAATGAATCGATTTACGATATCGAAATCAACTCTTTAGCGGGAGAGCCTATTAATCTGAATGATTTTAAGGGTAAGAAAATTTTATTCATTAACGTCGCTTCAAAATGTGGATTCACTCCCCAATATGAAGACCTGCAGAAACTACACGAACAATACCGAGAGGATTTGGTTTTAATTGGCGTTCCTTGCAATCAGTTTGGTCACCAAGAACCAGGATCAAGCGATGAAATTGCTACGTTCTGTGAGAAAAACTATGGAGTTACATTTCTGATGACCGAAAAAGTAGATGTGAAAGGTGATGCTCAACATCCTTTGTATCAATGGCTGACGAAAGCTGAAAAAAATGGTGTAGAAGATTCAACTGTGAAATGGAATTTTCAAAAGTACATGGTAGATGAAGAAGGACGATTACTTGGCGTTTTTTCTTCACGCGTAAAGCCTTTTGATGAAGAGCTAATATCTAAAATCTAAGCTGTACTTATAAGCAAAAAAGGAACAACGTGTGGATGTAGCTGTGGGTTGATTTGTTCCTTTTTTGCTTTAAGTATGACCTCTAACGTTCGTTGGGGGTATTTTTTTGTTTATGGATTCATAATTGAATCTTAATATTTGATTTACACCATCGGGAAAGTTCAATCGTAACTTTGTTCTTATGATGACAATTGTGAATTCAAAAATAGAACCTAGCAGTGATTTTCCACTTGAATCCCCTGCTCAATGTTTGAAACTAGCCAACCTAGCTGGCGAACGTGGTGATTTGGAATTGGCCATGCAATGGTACATTAAGGGCAGAAAATTAGCCCATCAAATGAATGACACCAGACTTGCGAAACGATTCTCGATAGCGATTGCTATGTATTTGTAATTATTTTTTTGACCCCAGTCCCATTACAAAGTTGAGTGCTGAAATAACCGTCCCATCTCTAGTGATCGCACCGTCAAAATCACGGCCAAAAACAAACGTAAGTTTCTTATTTTTTCCAATTTCATAACCAGCGTTAAACGTTAAACGATACATTGGATCGTAAACACCTCCAAAAGAAACACGGTACAAACCTTCAGCACTTAAAGAAAAAGACTTCCCTGGATTTTCATACAATAGACGTCCTCCGAAATCGAAAGAACCTACACTGGATGTATCTATTGATCCTAAAGGATTCGTATAAGTCAAATCTGGAGAATAAAGAACCCTTCCCAAGCCGAGAACACTCAATCCCTTCTGTCCTTCGTAACCAAGCGTAGTCCAACCTGCTGCCCTTCCGATCAAACTGTAATCAAAGTTATTCGTTGGAAAATCAAACACCATTCCAGCCGCAAAATCCCAGACAAAACCGTAGGTTTTGAACTCCAACTTCTCCACTACAGTTTTAAATGATTCAAATTCGGCTTGATGTTTTTCTCGATAGGCGTCATAATACGTATTTCGATAGTCATCAAAAGCAGCCTTGTAGCTGACAGCCAAATCAGACTGCCCTGAAATGACTGCACTCTTGTACAAACTATCCAGACGAATGTATTCCGGCTCCGCTTTAATAAGCTGCTGTGCCTTAGCTCCAGCGAGACCTATAGCGGCCTCTTTCTCTTTAAGCTTTGCATACGCACTCTTAAATGTTTCGTCAAGTTTCCCTCCTCTGAACAACGAAAACTTTAATCCAAAGGAAAAGCTTTGACCGAAGCGCATCGAATCCTCTATCATATCAAAATTCTTGTAGCCAAACGAAAAAACTGCAGTTTGCTGAACGTTGTTCCAGAGATCTAGTTTCGATTCGTCATTCTCTTTCCTCAATCTCGAAAAGTGCGTATAGTTGTTGTGCTTGCCCGCTGGAAAAAAAACTTTGAATTCTAAAATCCATGGCAATACTGTTCGGGAGTGTTGTAAAATCCGAGGTCTCTTTTTGAACCAGCGCCATGAAATCAGTGGGATTCTCAGGCTTTTGAATCTCACTGTCGGAAAATCCTAAAAGATTGGCTGCGGGAGATTGCGGTGCAGAAAGCAAATCCAAATTGATGGAATCCTTTTCTTAAGCATTAAGGCCTGACCAAACACTCACGGCAATTATCGATATGATTAAACTTCTCATTATTTGAAAAAACTGAGTGTTCCAAAAAACTGATATGCACCTCCCGAAGTTACTTGACGGGAAAGCGTCCAAGGGGAACTGGTACTAAAGCCCTCAATTTCAACAGTTACCAATAAATTATTATGCGAAGTATTGACATCCTAGCAAACAACATTAAAATCAATCTCCCTTCCGTTCAGTTCGTCGGAATTGCCATATTTTAAAACACAATCACCATCATATTGGGTCACTTTTCCAGATGTTTCAGTTATTGTAATTGTACCAGATTGTCCAACACCTACTCGGATTTCAAGACTCATTGCTGACCCAACCTTCGGTAAGTGGATCATTTCGAACAAAGAATTGTCAGACATATACGTTCATTTAATAGGGGTTATAATTGCAAGATATTTATATTAAGTCAATCTGTCTATAAGAAAAGCTTCCTTTTAATATTTAAAATCCGTATCCCAGAACATCTCATTTTTCGAGGTAATCCTTATTTTTAACCAAATCTTGTGCTATGAAATTTATCGTCCCATTGTTTTTTATAAGCGTACTCATCGTTTCATGCGAATCAAATTCAGATACCGGTGAAACAAGTTCTGAAACACAAGAACAAAGCAAAGAAGTACTCATCAAAGAAGAAATCCCTCCTGTTGTCGAAGTCAGCAGAATCCCAAAAATGAACGCAGACGAGCTTCGTCTTGCAAGGAATATTCTCTTCGCAAAATATGGTCGGGGCTTCAATTCCCCAGACTTAAAAGCCTATTTTAACAATCAAAAATGGTACAAAGAAAATCCTGGTTTCAAGGAAGCAGACTTGAAAGATGATGACCGAGCATTAATTGAGCTAATCTCACTTTGGGAGAATAAAACAAAAGTGCTTTTTAACGAACAAATCGACCTCAGCGGTAATGGATCTTATGAAAATTGCGCTGTCCTTTACAATAAAAACAGAGCTAGCTTTGCCGTTGTTATCAACGATCAATTCAAAGAATTCAAGCACTATTGGGGGAAGTTTGATCAAGAAAAACCACCAAGTGATTGGACGCCAATTCACGTGAAAACGATTGATATTGATCCTGATGATTTTCGAAAAGAAATTCACATTCATCAGCGTTTCAACGACTGGGTTGACCCTGGGACGGAAAATCTAATCATCACTTTTGACACAGAAATTCGCGTTACGGAATTAAGCAGCACGAATTATGATGCAGGGAAATTGACCTTCAATAACGACGCTACAGTCACGATGCAATTCTCAAATTGTCCCGATCATACACGTGATTATAAATTGAAAGACGGAAAACTGATTCAATTTGATGAAACAATAGGTCAGATGCCGCGAGGTGGTTGTGCCGCATGTTTTACAGAGGATGCTCAAGTAGCAACATCAATCTCATCCGCTCTACCGATCAGTCAACTTCAAGCTGGAGACGTCGTACTGTCCTATGATGTGACAACGAACCAGTTAGAAGTAACCAAAATTACACGGGTTTTAGCCATGTACCATGATGAATTGGCGCTTCTTTCCTTTGGAAATCAATCGCTTGAAGTAACGAAAGACCATCCGTTTTATATCAAAGGTAAAGGTTGGTCATCACTTGAGCCTGAACAAACGAAACAACGCTATCAAGGCTATGCGGAAGTCCAACTTTTAGAAGTGGGAGACCGTTTGCAGACGGCGAATGGAGAAACATTCCTTCTCAATTCCGTAAAACACGCAGATGAAGGAAAAATGACTTATACGATCGAGTCCTTGGAAAACGGTAAATCCTATATCGTGAATGGCATTGTGGTTGGAAGCGAGACAAAAATAACGGCAGTACCTTAATTCCGATTCGTTTTTATTTGAAAACCAAGTCCTGCAGAGAACACTAATTCATCCGTTTTATGCGGACCAGAAATCAAACCGCTTAGTTTGGAATTCATATAGGTGAGATTTGTGAAGAAGTGGAAATACTTCCAAACATAATAATCGAATCCAAGTGAGGTTAAAAACGAAGGACTTGTGACTGTTCGAGAAATTTGAATTTCTCCGTTAATTGACTCATGAATTCGCATAAAAGTAATTCCAGGTTGAAAGCCAAGTTTGACATCCCAATTGCCAATAGATCGTTGATTTAAGTGATAATATGCCCCGAAATAGGTTCGAAATGCGTTATCAACGAACGAACTCTCCTCAGAACTGTTCAAATAATAGAAATTGTCACTTCTCAAACTCACCTTCTCATCCAAATGATACTCGGCAAATCCAGACAAATAAAAATTATTTGACGCGCGATTCAGCATGATTGAAGGTGAAAATGTCGCAGATGCAGCGATCAACCCCTGAGCACGATATGTACTTTTCAAAATGGGGCCCATTACAAATTTGGCTGACGGTTGGGAATAGGCTTGTAACGAAAAAATCACGAAACAGCAGATTGAAAATAACTTTACCATAAATCTGCAATTTTATAGTTAATACCGACATTGAACAGGAGGTGTCCTTCCATACTTGAGCCGCCGTGTTCATGAAATTGTAATGCGCCATTTTCGTAATGTGCGTCCAATTCAGAACCTAAATGAATCATATATTGTCCGACAAAAGATAGGTCGAATCTTGGAGTTAAATTTACATGCACTCCCAAGCCAGCTTGTACAGCAGAACTTAAGCGATCATCTCTGTTGTCGCGATCAAAATTACTTCTTATCTCGGTATAATCGAAACAATGTCCTGCAAGAATATAAGGCTGCAAGCGACTCGGAGTTCTCAAAGGGTAATACAAAACGCTCCATCCAATATGATAATCCGTTCTGCTAGCGTAATCGCCGAGATCACTTTTCAAATAATCAAAAAACCAATCGGAATTCACTTGATCTGCAAATTGTATTCGAAACTGACCACCCAGTCCCAAACCATTTGATTCGTCTTCGTGTGCATTAAACAAACTGAACGTAGAACGAACACCGAGTGAAAAGATGCCTCCCTGTCCCCCTTTTTGTTGTAATTCTTGTGATTTGACCGCTCCTATTGAGCAAATCAACATTAAAAATAGTACTCTCATAATCGCATGTTGTGGTTTCTACTTAGAAGACAAATGGATAGCACTTGCCCCCTACTTCAAACGAAAAGTAACTGGAAAGATTGGATTGTATTGGAGGATATCCAAAAAAAAATGCAACCCTAAGATTGCATTTTGTAGTGTTAATTTGAGAACTTTTCGATGACTTGTTGCGTTACTCCAGTATTAGAGAACCCGCCGTCATGGAATAGGTTTTGCATTGTGACATATCGCGTTAAATCCGAGAACATGACAATACAATAATTCGCGCAAGCTTCAGCATCTGCATTTCCTAATGGAGACATTTGTTCAGAGAAGTTGATAAATTCATTGAATCCTTTCACACCACTTCCTGCTGTTGTCATTGTTGGCGATTGAGAAATTGTGTTCACACGAACTTTATCGGAAATACCGTAGTGGTATCCAAAACTTCTCGCAATAGATTCCAAGTAAGACTTATTGTCCGCCATGTCGTTGTAATCTGGGAATACTTTTTGAGCCGCGATATAACTTAACGCAACTATAGAACCCCATTCATTCATCGCATCTAGTTTTTTCGCCGTTTGCATTACCTTGTGAAATGAAAGCGCAGAAACGTCAAAACCTTTCATGGTGAAATCATAGTTTTCATCCGTATAGTGTTTCCCTTTACGAACGTTCACAGACATTCCAATCGAATGTAAAACAAAGTCGATTTTACCTCCAAGGATTTCAACTGATTTAGAAATCAAATTCTCTAAATCTTCAACACTGGTTGCATCAGCTGGAATAATTTCGCTTCCTGTTTTTTCAGCAAGACCATTGATTTCTCCCATTCTCATGGCGATCGGTGCATTGGACAATACAAATGTTGCTCCCTCTTCATGCGCGCGTTCCGCAACTTTCCATGCGATCGACTGTTCGTTCAATGCTCCGAATATAATTCCTCTCTTTCCTTTAAGTAAATTGTATCCCATTTTATTTTCTTTGATGTTGCAAATTTAGAATAATATTGTTCTTATCCACCGATATTTAATTCGAGTCCATCGTAGGCAACCAAGACATTTTCTGGTAATTCCCTCTCGATTTCTTCATGCTTGCCGAAAAGATGAGAAATGTGCGTTAAGTAAGCACGCTCGGGATTGATATCACGAATGAATTCCAATGCTTGCTCAAGGTTAAAATGTGAAATATGTTCTTCCCTTCTCAGCGCATTCACAACCAATATTTTAGTCCCTCTTATTTTCTTGCGCTCTTCCTCGGATACTGTTTTCGCATCCGTGATATAAGTAAAGTCGCCCAATCGAAACCCTAATACTGGCATTTTATAGTGCAAAACTTCAATTGGCTGAATTAGATTCCCATCCATTTCAAAAGCATTCTTATCTATTCGATTGATATTCACTGCAGGTACTCCAGGATATCGATTTTCCGAAAAGACATAATAAAATTCACGTTTTAGGGCGTCTTCAACATTTGCATCACAAAAGATTTCCATATCCTTCTTCTGCTTAAAATTAAAAGCACGGACATCATCCATTCCCGCTACATGATCTTTGTGCTCGTGAGTATAGAGAATTGCATCCAATGATTGAACATTCGCACGAAGCATTTGCTGACGAAAATCTGGACCTGTATCAATCACGTAGTTTTTCTCACCTATTTCGAGAAGAACGGAGCATCGAAGTCTTTTATCCTTTGAGTTTTGAGATGCGCAGACAATGCAGTTACAAGCAATTACGGGAACACCTTGGGAGGTTCCTGTTCCTAAAAAAGTAATTCGAAGCGATTTGTTGTCTGTTTTCATAAGAAAGATAAAAATAATCAATCCCTTCGAAAGAAGATATCTTAAGATTTTCACATGATAATATCTCGATAAAAAAATATTTTTTCATCTTTTTTTTAAGCTCTTTTTGAATTCCAAGAACCATAGCAATTACTAGGCATACATAGCTTTTTGAATTCGCGAAAACAACATAAAGAACTGACATAAAACACATTCCAAAGCCAGCCATATAAGATGATTTAGCGTTTCACTAATATAAACTACCAAATCTCTCGACTATGGCACGATTCATCACACCGGCCCTATTTGCTATGGCCTTATGCTTATCATTTGAAGCAAAATAGATCAATTATGTAACGCTAAATTCTGGAAATTGGAACGACGTCACTTCTGTTTGGTCCACCAATGGTGGAGCTTCTCCTTGCGGCTGTAATCCTGGTCCTGTAAGTGGCGCGAACAACATCACTGTAAATCATACAATATCAGTACCTTTTGACCTCACAATCAACGGTGGGACATTAACAGTTAATGCTTCAGGACAAATCAATGGTGCTTTTAACTTGAGAATATCCAATGCCAATGTGAATATTTCTGGATATGTTACTCTCGATAAATATGAACAAGGAGTAGGTTCGATTGTTAACTTGACTTCAGGCGCAATTCTTTTAGGTTCGAATTCTTTCCTAGTTGCTGACGGAACATTAACACTTGATAACGCCTTAATCAATAGTGGAGCTTTAACTGTAGATGTCCCAGGTATTGTTTCACTCAATAATTCATCAAGATTTTTCGTCGTTAGCGGAAACACTAATATTGATGGTCAATTAAATATCAACTCTCTTAGTTGCACATCTTCAAATGGAAACTTTAAAATAGGACCTGCAGGATCTGTTCTTGGAACGGGTTCACTCAATTCAGGTGGCAACCTTAACAATTCAGGTTTCGTTGCGCCAACTATAGTTTGGTGTGCACAAGGCGCTGGTTTAGGAATGCCAAGTCCCGAAAATTGCGCTGGAGCCAACGGAATCTGTAACGCCATCCTTTTACCCGTCGAATTAATTGCCTTTGATGCAAATGATGTAGGAATCGCTATTGAAATTACTTGGTCCACTGCTACTGAAAGAAATAACAGTCATTTTCTTATTCAATTCTCGGATGATGCTGAAATTTGGAATGATCTAGAATACATTCAGGGTGCTGGAACAACAACTAATCGTACGGACTACTCAATTTTAGACAACGATTTTAATTTTGGTGTCAGATATTACCGACTCATTCAATTCGATCTGGATGGTGCTTCAACCCAATATGATCCTATAAGTGTGGAAAGAAAATCGGTGATGAACAACAGCTTAACGCTTCTGAATCTTCAAAATGGTTTGGCTCAAGCACAATTACTGGATAACAGCGGAACGGCAATCCTTTCTGAGGAATTATTCGTTTCATCTGGAAAAATGCAGCTGGCGATACCTTCAACGACGCCTGGTTTCTATATTTTACAGATCATACAAGAAGGCAATCTTCAAGCAATAAAAATTATGGTTACCGAATAGTAACGTAGCAAGATATCAAGTGGTTTTATTTGAGCTCAAAAGCGCTTTAATTACGAGAATCCAACTACTTATCATAAAAAGACCTCCAATTGGTGTGACAGGACCCAATAATTTTAGGTTCATGCCAATTGGAGCTTGAAGAGAAAGAAGGAAAATAGAACCACTGAAAAGTAGAACTCCCGTAATCATAAATCGAACAGTCCATTTTCCAATGGGAAGTTTATCATTCGACAATCCGAAAACAAGCAATGCTAAGCCGTGATAAATCAAATAACGCACTCCCGTTTCATAAGAGATGAGTTGCTCAGATTCAATAACTGCTTTTAAGGCATGCGCTCCAAATGCTCCAAGAATAATTCCGACCAGCACAAAACAACTTCCAATAACTGCGATTCTTTTATTCATTTGATAAATCAATTGTAAAATTCAATACTTCACTCCATCCCTGCCATATTCCATAATCACCGATGGTTTCATTGTGCCATATAAATCGAAAAACGCCTCCATAAGCTGAGACTTCTCTATAAAGGTCCAAAATAACCTTCTTACTTTCCTTAATGCTCAGTTTTAAATATTCATTTAAAGTTCCATCCATATAGACGAAGGGATGTATTGTTAATTTGGTCACCTCGTTTTTCGTAAGATCGAACCAAGGTATGGACCGCGCAGTTCCACATCGGAAACCGTAATGATCCGCAAAGCACATCGAATAATCATCAGTGACTCCAGATTCCAAGAGCATTTTGAAAGATTCTGGAATGGAAAAACGTAAAAAGTGCTGTCGACTAGTGGTTACATGTGAACCAACGACATCTTCCAATCTTGAAATTTCCGACTTTAATTTGGAAGAATTTCCAAATGAATTATAAGAAGGATGAATACCAATTTCAGAGAATTGATCCAATCTTTTAATTAATGTTTTGATTTCCGGATGGTTTAACGATACATTACGGTCAAATTTACCCTTGCTCTCTGTTAACCAGAAAATTCGGATTGTCGGCACTTCCACCGCAATTTGTTGAATTATTTCGTACGTATCATAAGGATCACGCCCTCCAAAATCAACACTTTTACGCTCTTGAATTCGAGCTTTATTTTGTTGAAGAACATCACGTAAAAGCGATAATTTTCGTCGCGTACCTGTCTTATATTTATAGGCAAAGGCATTGTCAATATCAAAGGTTGGCTCTACAATCGCTTTGGCTGATCCTACTGAAATCGCCAGCAAGTCTAGAATCTTTGTCGCCCACCGATCGCAAATCGCATGGTTCAAAATCCCGTATTTTGTTTGCAAACTGGATTGAGCTGTAAATCGATTGTGTTGGTCTCTTTCTTCGATAAGATACTCTTCCATTCTCGTAAGAACAAAGAAAATGGAAGCGAAAAGGTCTTTCTTTTCATCAAAAACAAAGCTTTGTTTATCGGAATCAAATTCTGGCAAATGTTGAGGAAGCCCTGAACTAAAAAGAAGCGAGCTACATTCAATTGAAGGTACTGAAAATCCACTTTGAAGGCTATAATTCAGATGGATATCATGCCCCTTCTCTTCTCCTACTTCAATTACATTGTAATCAATGTTGCGCAGTGCAAAAACGAAATCAAGCGTGTATAGCAAACGTGATGTTTGCTTCTCAACGAGAATATTTATGCTTTTTTGTTCCAATTTCACAGTCTTCCTTCGTCTGCAAAACTAAAGTAATTATTTCCCGCAATGATCAAATGATCGAGAATTTGTACTTCGATATACGCTCCAAATTTTTTGAGTGAATTCGTTAATTGGATATCAGAGGCGCTTGGTTGGATGTTTCCACTTGGGTGATTGTGCACCAAAATAATACCTGTGGCTTTAGACTCCAAACCATAATTAAAGATCAACTTGCCATCTGCAACAGTACCCGTAATTCCACCTTTTGAAATCTGTTTCACATCAATAACTTGATTGGATCGACTCAAATAAAGCGCATAAAACTCTTCGTGAATTAAATCGTGAAAGTATGGTTTAGCGCATTCAAAGGCGTCACCCGAGCATTTGATCACCGGCCTTTGAGAGCTTTTACTGATTTGTCTTCTGCGCACCAACTCCATAACGGCAGCAATTTCGGTTGCTTTTACCTGACCGATCCCAGGGAATTTTTGAAGTTCTGCAATGGATTTTCTTCCAAGCGCATTTAAATCGTGCTCTACGCTTTCAAGGATTTGCTGCGCCAAATGTAAGGCACTCAATTGTTTTGATCCCGTTCTCAATATAATTGCTAACAACTCTGCATTTGACAAAGCATTGCGCCCTTTTGCTTGTAGTTTTTCTCGCGGCTGTTCTTCAGCAACCCAATACTTCATTGGTTTTCGTACTATCATCCCTTCCATACCATTTAAGTTACTTTTTCTTTTCGACATTTTCATCTTAAAAAGTACTTTTAATCAAACAAAAAGTTACTGCTTGTTCGACTACATTTACATCTATGAAAATTTTATTTATCGCTATTTGCTTTTTAGTTTCTCCTTTTGCAAATGCACAGCAATTCACCCTCTCTGATTTTTTAACCGAAAATGATTCTTTGGACAAATTTGTCGATAGTGTTTTCAATACAATGGACGAAAAATCAATCGTTGCGCAACTATTAATGTCAGCTGTTGGGCGACTCGGCTCTCCTGAAGATTCCATCAAATCTCAAATAAAAAACAATCGAATCGGTGGAGTACTTCTATTAAACGGAACTGTTGATCAATTTAAAGGCTGGACCACCGAATACGAGGCAATGAATAAAGAATATGGAAATCTGCCCTTCCTCTATTCAGCCGACGCCGAACCAAGTCTCGTCAATCGAAAAATGCTCGGATCAACTCCTGTTCCCAAAGCCAATGAAATCATGTCTACAATGGAATTGCAAGCTACGGCAAAAACAATTTCCAATGACTTGAATAAAGTTGGAATCAACTACAATTTCGCACCTGTTGTTGATGTTTCCTCGAACAAGACTGTTGGATATAGGGGGTTTGGCGTAACACCGAAAAATATCATCCCCTTTAGCCAGGAATTCATTAAAATCACTCAAGAACAAAATATTATTGCGACTGCCAAGCATTTCCCAGGGCATGGACTGGTTTCTGGAGATACGCATGCTTCACTTCAAGTTATTGATGGAGAACTAAAAGAACTACATAATTACCCACCGTTAATTGAAGACGGCGTTTTGTCGATTATGGTCGCGCATATAGCCGTGAGAAACAACCATAACTTTAATACGCAAGGACTTCCCGCCACCATCTCAGAGACGATTATTCAAAATTTACTGCGCGACAGCCTTAATTTTAATGGTTTAATTGTAACAGATGCCATGAATATGGGAGGCGTGTCAAAAATTCAGGATGCGGCAATTAAAGCCATCGATGCTGGTTGCGACATTATCCTGATGCCCTTAAATACCAGTCAAACGCACATAGATATATTAAAGAAATACCGTGAAGAACAAGTTTTCCAAGAAAAAGTCAACAAAGCATCTAAGAGGGTAATTCGAATTAAGATTTGCTTGGGATTGATTGAACCCAACTAAGAAAATTGAACGATTCAATAATTGCATTTGTTTATAACAACTGATATTGTAACTTTGAGTTAATGTCGACAACACAAATTGATAACATTATTAACGACTTCAAACCTATTCATTTAGATGAAATGGATGGTGTTAAATTGATGAATCGCGTCGATACTAAATTTGCACTTACGCGAAAGCAACTGACTGAAATACTTCCCGAGCTGATTAAAGATTATCGCATTCTTGAGATTGACGGCGTGAGATTTCCAGTATATGAAAGTGAATATTTCGACTCAAAATCACTCGGTTTTTATATCGACCACCATCGAAAGAAAATCAATCGTTTCAAGGTGCGATTTCGGAAATACGTAGAATCCGATATCGCTTTTCTGGAAGTAAAACACAAAAACAAAGGTAGAACGGACAAGCAACGAATCATGGTTTCAGATCTTCCTGGTGAAATGTCTAAAGAGCATCATGATTTTGTAAGAAATACCGGAGTGGATCAAGAATCGCTCGACTACATTCTTACCAATAAGTTTAATCGAATTACATTGGTAGGAATCAACACCGTTGAACGTGTTACGTTTGACCTCAATTTAGAGTTTTTCGGAAACGGAAATCATTCCAACCTTGATCATCTTGTGATTGCAGAATTAAAACAAGAACGACTTACCCGAACTTCGCCTTTTTACAAAATTGCGAAACGAAAATTAATCCGACCCTACCGATTAAGTAAATATTGCATCGGTGTAATAGAACTTTTTGGAAAAGAGAACGTAAAGTACAATCGTTTCAAGAAGAAATTGCTAAAAATTAATAAACTAAAACTGAATGTTGCTTAAAGCTCAAAATCCGCAGTCCTGGGAAGACATCCTAAACATCACATGGTTTGATGATGACTTTTATAAATTACTGCTCCGACTAGCGGTGAATTTGATTTTTCTTACAATCATCATTCGATATTTGTACTACCCTGCGCAAAAAAGAAAAGATTACCTCTTTACGTACTACCTGATTGGTCTAATTACCTTCTTTCTTTGCTTTGCCCTTAAAAAATTCAATATAGATACGGGTATGGGACTGGGGCTCTTCGCCATTTTCGGTATTATAAGGTATCGAACCGATGCAATTGAGATTAAGGAAATGACATATCTTTTCTTAGTCATAGGTGTCAGCGTTGTCAACTCACTCGCATCCAACAAAATTAGTTTGGCGGAAATGTCTCTCATCAACATTTCTATTGTAGCCATTACTTTCGGATTGGAGCGTTTGTGGTTAGTTAAACACGAAACCAGAAAAACCATCATCTACGAAAGAATTGATTTGATTCGTCCGGAGAGCTACGACGAAATGAAAGCGGACTTAGAATCCAGAACTGGACTTTCCATAAACCGTGTTGAAGTCGGGAAAATTAATTTCTTAGAGGATACAGCACAAGTGCGAATTTATTATTTCGATGACGATCAAGCTTTTTCAGATTATAATCAATAACCCGATCGCTTCATGAAGCATTATAGATGGTTGCTTCTACCTTTTGCTTTACTCTATGGCCTTGCTATAGCATTTCGCAACTTTTGTTACGACTTTAAAATCTTCAAATCGTACGAAATACCCGTGAAGTCTATCGTGGTAGGAAATTTATCTGTCGGCGGAACAGGAAAATCACCTTTGGTTAACTATTTAATTCAATTCTACCTCAATTCGAATCAATCCATCGCAACACTAAGCCGCGGTTACGGAAGAAAAACAAAAGGCGTCCTCACCGCAGAATTAAATTCGAAGGCACAAGAAATAGGTGATGAACCTTCTCAATACAACACCCGCTTCGGAGACTCTATAAGCATTGTTGTCGCAGAGGAACGAAAACTTGGGGTGTACGCCATCCTCAATTCAAACCCTGAAATAGATATTATTCTACTTGATGATGCGTTTCAACATCGCGCCGTTTTAGCTGGACTTAATATCATCGTCACTCAGTTTGAACGTCCGTATTCATCTGACTTCCTGCTGCCAGTAGGCCGTCTACGTGAATGGAGGTCGGGAGCAAAAAGAGCTGATATTATTATCGTTTCCAAATGCCCGAAATCGGCAACTCAAAAGCAAAAGAATCAATTGAAAAAGCAACTAGCAAGGCGAAATCAAAAGGTCTTCTTCTCTTCGATTCATTATGGTGAGCTAATCGCCACTCATCCGAACGGTGAATCCGATGGTAGAAACGTGCTGTTGGTGACAGGAATTGGCAATCCCACACCACTTGTCGAACAGATGCAGCAACAGTATAAGGTAACACATCTAAAATTCGCAGATCATCACGATTTTACTGCGTCTGACATCGAGTCCATTCATCAAAAATTTAATACTTTTGCTAGCCATGATAAAATCATCGTGACGACGGAAAAAGATTTCATGCGATTACGTGAATTTGATACTGTCACAAATGGAGATTTCCCATGGTATTATCAGCCCATCGAAGTGAACTTCGATAATGAAGAAGAATTTAACAACCTACTGAAAGAATATGTTACAGAAAATTAAAGAAGCTCACGAGTTTATCCAATCGAAAACCAACGTAAAACCTACTGTTGGAATTATTTTAGGCACCGGTTTGGGTGGATTGGTGAAAGAAATCGAGATCATCGACGAAATTGAATATAAAGACATTCCTCACTTCCCATTGTCAACTGTGCAAAGCCATAGTGGAAAACTGATCTTTGGAAATCTAGGTGGAAAACAAGTTGTTGCCATGCAGGGACGTTTTCACTTCTATGAAGGATATACGATGCAGGAAGTTACTTTTCCAGTTCGTGTGATGAAGTTCTTGGGAATTGAGCGCCTTTTCGTAAGCAACGCGTCGGGTGGTGTAAATCCAGATTTCGAAATTGGTGAAATTATGATCTTAGACGATCATATTAACCTTTTCCCGGCTCATCCACTAATTGGTAAAAATATTGACGAGCTCGGACCGCGTTTCCCTGACATGAGCAAGACTTACGATAAAGGAATGATCGATTTGGCAAAGGAAATTGCTCAAGAAAAAAATATTAAAGTAAGCACTGGTGTCTACGCGGGCTTAACAGGTCCTACTTTAGAAACACCAGCTGAATACAAATACGTGCGAGTGATCGGAGCGGATACAGTTGGAATGTCAACAGTCCCAGAAGTTATCGTTGCTCGCCACATGGATATTCCTTGTTTCGCAATTTCAATCATCACGGACTTAGGTGTCCCAGGAATGATTCAAGAGGTCAGCGTTGAAGATGTAATTGCAGTGGCAAATGCTACCGAGCCATCCATGACTATTATAATGAGAGAATTAATTTCAAGAGTTTAAATGACACCAGAAACACGTTCGAAATATCAAGCAGTAATTGGATTGGAAGTCCATGCTCAAATGTTAACGAAAACCAAGGCGTATTCGAATGACATCAACGAGTACGGCGCAGTTCCGAACACGAATGTCAGTGTGATCACACTTGGGCATCCAGGAACACTTCCAAAGATGAACAAGCAAACGATTGAGTATGCTATACGATTGGGATTGGCGTGTGAATCGAAAATTGCACCTGAACAACATTTCGCACGTAAAAATTATTTCTATCCAGATCTTCCGAAAGGCTATCAAATCACTCAGGATACAACACCAATTTGTACAGAAGGACAAATTATCGTTAAAGATGATGATGGCAATGAAAAATCCATCGGAATCACACGAATCCACATGGAAGAAGATGCTGGAAAAAGCATGCATGATGTCGATGTTTACGATACGCTGGTGGATTTGAATCGTGCAGGTGTGCCGCTCTTGGAAATTGTTTCGGAGCCAGATTTGAGATCCTCGCAAGAAGCGTATAATTATGTCACAGAAGTTCGAAAATTAGTTCGTTACCTCGAAATTTGTGATGGCAACATGGAAGAAGGATCACTTCGTTGTGACGCTAATATATCCGTTATGGAAGTCGGCGCTAGTGAATTCGGAACTAAAGTCGAAGTCAAAAACATGAACTCCATTCGAAATGTGCAAAAAGCCATCGAATTCGAGATCAGTAGACAAATTGAAGCCATTGAAAAAGGCGAGGTTATAGCTCAAGAAACGCGTTCTTTCGATGCGCTGAAAGGGATTACCATTTCTATGCGATCAAAAGAAGCTGCAAATGATTACCGCTATTTCCCAGAACCAGACTTGCTTCCAATTGAAGTAACGAAGGAGCATATTGAGTCTGTGAAAAAGACAATGCCGCCTTTGCCTAGAACACTTTTCTTGAAATATCTCAATGAATTTGGCCTTTCAGAATATGACGCGAACAACTTAACAGATTCAAAGGAGATCGCCCTGTTCTACGAAGACATAATTGAGCACACAAAAAATTATAAAGGCGCTGCCAATTGGGTGATGGGGTCAATCAAATCGTTTTTAAATGAACGCGGTTTGGAAATATCTGAATTCCCAATTCCTGCAAAAAATATTGCCGAATTAATTACCATCATTGATGATGGAAAAATTTCATCGTCCGCGGCAACGCAAAAGGTGTTTCCCGCAATGTTGGAAAATCCCCAAACACACCCTGCAAAGCTTGCAGAAACGCTAAACGTGATTCAGGATTCCAATGAAGATGCAATTTTAGAATTTGTTAACGAAGTTATTAAGCAACACCCAGACGAAGTTGCTCGTTATAGAAGTGGAGAGAAACAATTGGTCGGTTTTTTCATGGGACAGTTGATGCGCGTTTCAAAAGGAAAAGCAGATCCAAAAGCAGCAAATCAGTTAATGCGTCAAAGATTGGAAGCACTCTAATGAAATATTATTTATCACTTATTCTCCTCTTATTTTTAGCCTCTTGTAGTAATGATGAGGAAATGGTTTCTGTAGAAAAACCGAAGGACTTAAAAAATAACTTCACGATTTCTGGAACGATCACCAACGGTCAAAACCTTACCTTTTATCTCGAAGCACAATCGGAAGCTGGAACTATTGAAGTAGCCAAAACCAAATCAGACGCGTCTGGAAAATTCGAAATGATTGGGAATATACCAGGTTATGGGATTTATCGCCTCAGAATGGGAGAAACTCCGGAGAAAGTAATTCCATTATCCTTAGTTCCAAACGATAATATCAAAATCAAGGCGTCTTATGCTGATTTTCTAACACCAAAAGTGACTGGAGGTTCATGGACAAGCGCAATGACTGAGTATATGCAGGTCTATCAAGAGTTTGTCATCGGTAAGCAAGAGTTAGAATTGAATCAGAAAAATCTCAGCGATGAACAAATCAATACGCGCTATCAAAACCTTCGAGCAAAAGTCGATAAGTTTGCCTTAAACCTCATGGACAAAGAACCAAGTAATCCTTTCAATTACTTGATGATCGCTTCAGCCATGCCACCTCAGACTGGTTTTAATGACTGGGATTCAAAGAATTTAGAGCGACTAAAATCGGTTGAATTTGCCTTATCTCAAAAATTCCCAGAATCCCCGATGGTCGAAAACATGGGGTATCAGATTTTTCAATTGGAACAGAGCTACGATCAGCATAGAATGTTCAATGCGGGAACTCAATTAGCTCCTGACATCTCAATGCCAAACCCGAATGGGCAAACGATTCAGTTATCTGATCTTCGCGGACAGTATGTTTTAGTGGATTTCTGGGCTTCCTGGTGTGGTCCGTGCCGAAAGGAGAATCCGAATGTCGTTCGACTTTACAATAAATACAAAGACAAAGGCTTCACGGTTTTCTCCGTTTCGTTGGATGAAAAGGCAGAAAACTGGAAAGCGGCGATAAAAAAAGACGGCCTTATTTGGCCAAATCACTGTTCCGACTTGCTGAGATGGAACTCACCTGTGATTCAGGACTACGGATTCTCAGGAATTCCCTATGCAGTATTATTGAATCCTGAAGGTAAATTCATTGGTGTAAATCTCCGTGGTGCAGATTTGGAACAAAAATTGAAAGACATCTTCGAAAAATAAACGATTTATGAGATTATTAGTTATTCTACTATTGAGCTTTACCCCTTTGTTAGGGATTTCACAAAAGAAAGACAAACAGCAGCAGAAGGAACAAAAAGGAATTCAAGTAGTAGTTTCTGGAAATATTTTTAACGTTGAAAGTGATTCTATTTTCATTTCGCAGTTTTTTGGAGATCGCTATGAAGACTTGGCGTTCACAAAATTCAAGAAAGATGGAACCTTCAAATTTTCAGCAAAGCTTCCTCAGGCTGATTTTTATGTTTTAAGATTTGATAATTCTCATTTGAATTTAATCCTCCGAGATGGATCTGATATTCAAGTTTATGGGGACGGAAAAAACATTGACGAATTTGCGAATATCATTGGTTCTGATGAATCCATGCGCATGAATGAGTTTCTAAGAGTTGATAAAGCGTGGAAAGCTAAAGTGGATTCAGCAAATCTTGCTATTCAAGAAAATCCTGCTGTGAAACAAGAAGTAAGCCGTAAAATGCAAGCTGAATTCCAACAATACCAAGGAAAAGTACAAGCATACATCGCGCAAAATGCCAACTCCCCTGCCCTTTTACCTGTATTAAATGCCATCAGTGCAGATCAGGATTTTGCTTCTTATGAAAAAATCATTGATCAATTAATGTTTGGATTTAGTGAATCACCCACTGTACAAAACCTTTACGCGGCTTGCCAAAAGCGCAAAGAGGAAATGTTTGCGAACGATCCGTTGGCACCTGGGAAAATGGCACCAGACTTTACGGAAATGTCTACCACTGGAGACTCATTGTCGTTATCGGATCTTCGTGGAAAAGTTGTTCTACTCGACTTTTGGGCTTCATGGTGTGGACCTTGCCGTCGTGAAAATCCAAATGTTGTCAATGTGTATAAAAAATATCAAGAAGACGGCTTTACGGTAATGAGTGTTTCTTTGGATAAAGACGAAGGAAGATGGCTGGCAGCAATTGAACAAGACAACCTTAATTGGCCCAATCATGTGAGTGATTTGAAACAATGGCAAAGTCGAGTTGCACGAATGTATGGAGTAAGTGGAATTCCTTTTACAGTGCTCATCGATCAAGAAGGAAAAATAATTCGAACGAAGTTAAGAGGCGCCGAACTTGAAGAAGAACTCAAGCGCATATACGGTCATTAATGGAGGAGAATCCGCGTAAAATCTATTTCGCATCTGATTTTCATCTTGGTGCTCCAGACTGCGAAACCAGCCTGCAACGGGAGAAAAAAATTGTCGCGTGGTTGGATAAAGTGAGTGAAGACGCTACAGAAATTTTTCTAGTCGGAGATATCTTTGATTTTTGGTTTGAATACAAAAGAGCCATTCCGAAAGGATTTGTTCGTTTGCAAGGTAAAATTGCTGAGCTAACTGATCGCGGCATTCCTATCCATGTTTTTACTGGCAATCACGACATGTGGATTTTCGACTACATCCCGAAAGAATTAGGTGTTTCCCTGTATCGCGAGCCGATCACACGTGAATTCTTCGGGAAGAGATACTTAATAGGACATGGCGACGGACTGGGGCCTGGAGATCGTGGTTACAAATTTATAAAAAAGGTTTTCGCAAATAAAATCTCTCAATGGTTCTTTGCACGTTTGCATCCTAATTTTGGAATTTGGCTAGCGGAAAAATCATCAAAAACCAGTCGCGCACACACTGGAAATTCCGATGAAAAATACCACGGTGACGAAAACGAATGGCTCTTTCAATTTTGTCAGGACACACTGAAAACCCAACATTACGATTACTTTGTCTTTGGTCACCGCCACTTGCCTTTGGAAAAGGAAGTTGGTGAGAATTCAATGTATGTTAATCTTGGTGAATGGATCAATTACTGCACTTATTTAGAAGTTAGCGCAAATAAGGTCGAACTTAAAACGTGGAACTAATTTTCAGACTTTGAAAATTTTCCCCTTTAAATCAATCCGCTTCCCTGTCAAAGCAACCTCCTCATATCGAAGTACTTCTGTGGAATCCCAAAGTCCAGTTTGCAAAGTATTTGCATAAACTTTTGGAAGGTTTAGCTCCACCATTTTGGTTTGTTGTAACAAGTAATCGTAATCCAATGCATGAAATTGAATTTCAAAATCATTCTCTTTCTTTTTGATCGTGGTGAACCAAACTCTGGGTGTCCCATCATTTGCGGGCATACCTAACGCTCCGGAATTCAACCAAACTTTCCCTTCTCGCGCATCTAAGAACGGAATTCCGCAATGGCCACCAATCATCCTGTCGACTTCGAATAATTCAAACTCACTCACCTTCTCCTCCCATGGAGTTGATTTGTAAACGAATCGTGATGTTTCACTAGCAGAACCATGAACAACTCCCCACTTTTTGCCTCCGAATTCAACGAGCAAAGCTTCTGGAAGCGTTTTCATCCAATTAATATTCTTCTCACTGATTTGCTCTTGAACAAATGGATACCATTGGCGGGAGTACATATCACAGGATGATTCTTCATTAAAATTACAACCGCAATCGTCTTCTCCATTTCGCAATTGGATTTCGACATTTCCTGCAATACAATGAATTCCCCAGTCAGCGATTAATTCGACAGATTCTTTTGGTTCAGCGCAATAAGCGGCGACATCTCCTGTGCAAATGATTTGATTTTCAGTAAAACCGTTCGTATTTGCCCAGACTTGAAGTGTTTTTAGAGCATCCAGATTGCTATACACTCCACCAAAAATCAAGAGCGAATCTCCTTCTATTTTTACTGACTTTTTCTCCATCTTAAAAGCAAATATGGTAAAATAAAGACGATGAATGAGAGGATTGTTCCAATGCAATTAATAAAAAGCAAATCGGCATACTTTCCGCTTGTCCAAAACCAAGACTTTGGGATAAGGTGAATCGTTTGGGCAATTCCACAAAGCAAACCAACACCAACGGACAGAAAAAAGGAAATTTTAGGGACCTCCAGATTCCAAAGTATGAAGACGGGAGCGAGTCCGATCACCATCGTTCCGCTAATCGTAGTTGCTTGAAGGATTTCGGCATTGAAAAAAACGGGAATTGTTCCTATAACTGCCAACGCAATCATCGCCAGTCGACCTGCTTTGATGGTCACTTTTCGTGATTTAAAAATGTCAACCACTAACAATTTCGAAAAACTGCTAAATGAAGAATCCAAAGTCGACGTTGCGGAAGTAATCATGATTAAATTGATCACCATAAAAAGTGGTATTCCCATTCCTTTTGCGAACCCCATTAATTCGTTTTCGTGACCGCTTAGACGCATGGAGACACCTACAAGACTGAAAAGAACGATAAATATCATTCCTAGTATTGCCGCCCATATATAACTTCTTCTCGTTGTTTTTGGGTTGGTAATAAAAGCACGATCCGTCAAAACAGGATCATGAAACGGGTAACTTAAGCTTTGCACAATAGCCAAAACCAAAAAGTCCAATCCAGAGTCGAAGCTCCAAGTCCCCCAGAAATCAGTATTAAGAGGCTTTCCAGAAAAAGAAGGAAGGACTGCAGCCAAAATCACGAATAGGAATAGAGCAAATAAAAACATTTGTATCACATCGGTGAACAACGAAGCTTTCAATCCACCTTTCAATACGTAAGCGAGTGTTAATCCAGTAAAAACGAAAATGGCAACGTAATAGCCGCTCGATCCTCCCTCACCAAAAAAGCTTCCTATGACCATAGTATTGGACCAGATTTCGTTAAACAAACGAATGGAAATCAATACAGAAAAGACTTGCGTTGCGGTTCGACCATACCTGCCAGTTAGAAAATGGTGAATTGAAGTCCATTTGCCTTTTGTTCGCAATTTATACAGTACAAATCCTGCGACCAAGAAAGAAAGGTAATATCCCGCGTAACCAATTCCACCAAGCAAACCAAAAGTAGCTCCAAGTCCAGCAGCATTGGTTATAGACTTGGCAAAAATCCATGAAATGACCAGTCCACTCGTTAAAACCAATGTGTTTAGCGCATGATTCGAGTCTTTACTTCCAAAGAAAAAATCTTGAATCGTCCTTGCACGTGGAGCGAGAAAGAAAAATATCAAAAGGGCGCTAATTAATACCGCCCATTGAATGGCCATTTCTGAGGTCATATTGTGATCGTCGTATTATTAAAAAACATCCCACCAAACTTTAGAATTGACGCTATTTCCGCCAGTGCTAGCCGCTGCAGTACTGTAATTCGCTGCATTCAAAGCAATTTCATCCGCTGGATGCGGCAATCGAACGGGATACAAGCCATTGTTAAGACTTGCCGAAACAGGTATTAATTCTGGGAATCCAGTTCTTGAATATTCAATCCAACATTCATAGCTGTTGATTGTATTCGCGATCCATTTTTGCGTAATAATTTGTTCTAAACCATCTACGCCGTTATACGCTGCTGGCCCCGCAGTCAAATAATTCGCTGGCATTGTTACGTTCCAATATCCAAACGCATCCATGACGCCATCTTCGTAGAGTGATTGTGCACTTCCAGCGATGAACCCTTTATTAGCTGCTTCTGCAAGAAGAAATTTAGTTTCCCATGAAGTCATAAAATTGCACTTCAAATCACCCGTATTTTCTCTGAAAATAGTTCCAGGGAGCGAATAATTGGAAACAGAAATGGTTGTTTGTGAATTATCAATCCCGTTGATTAAACCATTGAGAACGTTGGGATTGTTTCCAGTTCCACGGAAGAAAACGTTGAAACGAGGATCATTCAATTCTTGATAAATGGTATCTGCCGTTTGTGACATAACATAGAGGTTGAAATCCCCATCTCTAAGCTTTTGCATTCTAAAGCTATTCGGTTGAGAATCTGAAAATGCAAAAATCGCATCATCAGCCGATGAAGTCATGTAATCGCCTTCTATGAAAAGAGCTTGTAATTCCTGAGCGACATCCAATGCGATCTCGTTATCGCGATCAGAAATACGAATCAACGCTTTAATTTTTAGGCTTTTCGCCAGTTTTCGCCATTTCGACAAATCTCCATTGTAGAAAATATCTCCGCCTAAGGTTTGGGGAGCATTGTAAGCATCTATGGCCGCAATTGCTTTGTCAAGCTGATCGATGATCCCGTCCTCTGCTAAATAAACAGATTCTTGAGAATCATAAACAGGTGTTACATTCCCTCCAACCCCTTGCAATGCTTCACTGTACGGAATAGGTCCAAATAAATCCGTTAAAGTTTGCGCCATGAACGCTTTCAAAATCCTTGCTGGGCCTTCGTAAACGGCATAAATTGGATCGGATTCCACCTTTTGTAAAATCAACTCATTGTCGCGAAGATTCTTATACAACACAGGCCATGGGTTCCCTCCAAGTTGTGGTTGCGTGAGACTGTGACGGTCAAATAGATTAAAATCGACCATACTAAAATGTTGTCCTAACAAGTTCCCAGTAACAAAACCTTCATAGGACATATTCTCGCCCAAATCATAGATAACTTGCCTTAAAAGTAAGTCAGGTTCAACGTCAACTGGATTGTTAATGTTTGTATTAATTTCTGAAAAGTCCTTCTTACAGCCCGTTAAAATGGTCATCGAAAGAAGAACAAATGTGAATATTTTAGTTTTCATAGCTGCTAATTAAAAATTGTACCCTAGTCTAATTCCGATGCTTCGTGTTGACGCGTACGACATGTTCTCTACCCCACTTGTAAATTGCTGACCTTGAGTTGCCAACTGTTCTGGATCGAAATGAGGAATTTTGGAGAACGCGAATAAGTTTCTTCCGATAACTTCCACGCGCAATGCACGATCTTGTGAAATGAAACCACTCGACTTGTTCGCATTTCTGAAGGTGTATCCGACAGCAAATTGACGCAATTTTAAATACGAAGCATCGTAAACATTGTTCTCTTCATGATTCCGGTCGTAGTATTGTCTGTAATAAGATTCAGCGCTTATTGCCGTTGTATTTTGCTCGTAAACAGGATTCTCTTCTGTTCCTACATTCACGACACCTTCAGCAACAATGCCATCTTCTGGGCGGTACTCCGTTTCTGCCAATTGTCCGGCGACTCCTGCAAGTGACAACGTTCGTGACACTAGAATTCCACCTTGTCTCCAGTCGAAAAGAAAACTAAAATTGAAGTTTTTGTACTCGAAATTATTATTCCAGCTCAAGATGAAATCAGGATTGTAATTGCCTAATTTCTTCAAATCATTGTCTACAATGTAACGACCGTTCGTATCGATCAAGAAATCTCCATTCTCATTTTTCAAATATCCTGTTCCGTACATGTCACCAACCTGTCCGCCTTCTTCTACTTGGTACCAAACTGTTTGATTGACGTTATCATATACACGATTGTAAGCCAATGTAATATTGGTTGCACCTTCTGGCAACTCCTCAACTCTCGTTACATTTCTGGAGAAATTCAAAATTGTATTCCATTTAAAATCCTTTTGGTCGATTGCGAGGTAAGACGCAAAAATCTCCCAACCCTGCGAACGCACGCGGCCCCCATTGACTACTTGTTGCGTATAGCCAGACGAAATCGCTACGGGCAATGCGATAATTTGATTCGAAGTCAATGCATTGTAATACGTTGCATCAAATTTGAGTCGGTCCTTGAAAAAACGTAGATCGAAGCCAAACTCATAGCTCGTTGTTTTTTCTAGTAAAAGATTACTGTTCGAAATCGTTGATAAAGCGCTAAAAGTGGTTTGATTATTATAAGCAACTTGTGGAACGAACGATCCCGCGGTTTGGTATGGATCTGTATCATTACCCACTTGTGCAACACTTGCTCGTAATTTTAGAAATGAAATTGATTCTGGTAAATCAACGACTTGATTGACGATAAACGCTCCAGAGACTGAAGGATAGAAAAAAGATACGTTTTCAGAAGATGTTGGCGTTGCCAATGAACTCGACCAATCATTTCTTGCTGTCACGTCAAGAAAAAGAAAACGCTTATAGCCCAACCTACCTATCGCATAAAGACTATTAATTCTTCGCTGCGCGCTGTACTCGTTAATTTCTAGAGGCACAGAAGAATTCGAAAGTCGATAGGTTCCAGGCTGCGCTAGTTCGTTTGCGATCACCATACTGTTGCTCGAAGATTGATCCATTCGATTCCCTCCTACTGAAACGTCAAAACTCAAATCCTCCCATTCTTTTTGGTATTTCACTAAAAAATCTGTGTTGATTTCGCGGAAAAGAAGATCTTGTTCTGCATATGCACCTTTTTTGAACCGATTGGAGCTGTAGGCTCTCAAGAATTGACGATCCTCATCGGAGTTATCCATACTCGTTCGCGCCATGATACTCCAACAATCATTGATTACGTAATTCGCTACAACGTTTCCAATCAATCGATTTCTGTTGAAACTGTTTCTGTTTTCATACATGGTGAAATAAGGATTGTCGAAATAAGTATAATTGAATGAGTATTGCTGAAGACCTTCCAATCCCGGTTGCCAATAATCCTCCATTTTAGAAATGTCCAAACTTCTCGGTCCCCAAGCAACTAGTGCATAGTTCAAGTTTTCGGAACCATATCCAGAAGCAGGTCTGTTTTCACTCGAGGAATTCGCGTATTGGAATACTGAAGTAACTGTCAACTTCTCTGACGGACTAAAACTTAAATTTCCAATAGCGTTTGTGCGATTGTAATCAACCCCAGGAATTATTCCTTTAGAACGTGTGTCTGTAACAGAAAATCGCATGGCTCCTTTATCAAATCCATTGGAAATAGCTAGATTTTGGATGGATGTATACCCCATTTGGTAAAAATCTTTGAGGTTGTCTTGGTGCGAAACCATTTCAGTTGGTGTAATCGGAAGTCCACCGTGAACTGCGACATCACCTCCTCGTACTTCTGTACCATCAGCCAAATAAACTGGACTATCGTATTGTGGAGTAAGATAACCGCTGTTCAATTCTGGTCCCCAACTGTAGCTAATTCCATCATTGACACCACCACCTAGACCATCTTTGAACTCGAATTGCCCATTATTCCCTTGCCCGTAGCGATTTTGGAACTCAGGAAGTTTGAAAGCGTCATCAACAAATGTTGTGCTGTTGAAGGTGATTCCCAGGCCTGACTGGCGTTTGCCTTTTTTAGTAGTAATCACCACAACACCGTTGGAAGCTCTCGTTCCATAAAGCGCGGCTGCGGAGGGTCCTTTTAGCACTGAAATAGACTCTATATCATCAGAATTGATGTCCATAGCTCCATTTCCGAAATCCACACTTTGAAAACCAGCGGCCGCATCTGTCGTCGGGTTGACAATAGAATTGTTATTGATTATAATGCCGTCGACAACAAAAAGTGGATTGTTGTTCGTGAAGGAAGATTCTCCGCGTATGCTAATTGTTGACGTTGAACCAACCCCTGAAGCACCTTGTGTGATAGTTACACCAGCCACTTTCCCTGCGAGGTTATCTAAAACGTTGACAGATTTCACTTGAGAAACATCCTCTCCAGACACTGTTTGAACAGAATAGCCTAAATCTTTAGTTGGACGTTTCACCGAAAGAGCCGTAACAACAATCTCTTCAATATTTTGCGACACCTGTGTTAGCGAAGCAATGAAAAAATCACCTGAAATTGCCGTGAAAGTTTCTGTTCTAAATCCAGTAGCACTGATTTCGATTTGTATGGAATCTTTAGAAGTTTCCAGTGAAAATTTACCCTCTACATCCGAAATCGTTTTATTTTCAGTTCCTATTTCAACGATTCGGGCTCCATAAACCGTTTCTTGATTTTCTCCATTTTGAACAATTCCTTCGATTTTGTTCTGTGCATAAATGGTATTGCTCAAGCCCAAAATGGCGAGCATAAGTATTCGTAGGCTCATTTAATTAAAGTTAGTTTGGTAATAATTTAGCAAAATGCAAATCTTACCGGAGGTCCTCGAAGGGGCTTTAATTGATGAAACGCAATCGAATCTCTATTAGAAACGATTTGAACTAATGGCTTATTCTCATCTGCTACAACGCTTGCGAGAAGTTCATTTAATTTTGGAGCTTGTTTCACATCTCCCAAAAGGTAGATGATGTCCATTTTGGAATTAAGATCTGGAAGAATTTCCAAAAAGGCGTTGCCACTTGTTCCAAAATTAGAATCTATCGCTTCCCACAATTCATTCGTTTGCCAAGGAAGTTGCACAAAAGCAGTCTGAGAAACATAAAATTCTTGTTTCTGAAAGCCAATTAAGTAGGCACCTCCGTGAGAATTGGCACCGAATACTTTTGACGTATTTTCAAGTGCATTTTTTGCTTCGATAAGATGAGATGGTAAGAGACCAACCGCATCATTTCCTACAAGGATAAGAGAATCATAACCGCGACCAAAACCAAAATCGAAGGCATTAGCAATACGATTACCGAATGTATTTCCGACTTGCAAGGACTCATCAATCTCGAGTACATCAATTCCCGTATCTAGCAGGTTCTGGCGCGTTTTTGATATTAAAGTCCTCGCGAAACGCAAGTTTTTTTCGTACGAATTGAACCACTTCTTCTTGCGCGACTCCGAAAGCGAAGAGCGTGTAAAATAGATGATAGCACAATTTTTCTGATACATGCAGGTATATTGATCTCTAATGGACTCGTTCAAAAGGAATACCCTACAAAAACGAAAACAAATTTATTGAATGAAATAATGAAGAAATCGCAATTTGTTTTACATGCCAGGCATTCCTCCCCCCTTCATTTGACGCATCATTTGACGCATATTTTTTGGGTTGGACATCATCTTCATCATTTTTTTGGTATCACCGAATTGTTTCATCAATTTGTTGACATCCTGAATACTTCTACCACTTCCTTTGGCGATTCTATTCTTTCGCGCGCCATTGATAATATCCGGTTGAGAACGTTCTTCGGGTGTCATTGAATGGATAATCGCTTCAATATGTTTGAACGCATCATCTTCAATATCCACATCTTTCAATGCTTTTCCCATTCCTGGAATCATTCCCATCAAATCCTTCACATTACCCATTTTCTTCACTTGCTGAAGCTGACCAAGGAAATCATTGAAGTCGAATTGATTCTTTTGGATTTTCTTTTGAAGTTTACGTGCTTCTTCCTCATTAAACTGTTCTTGAGCGCGCTCTACGAGAGACACGACATCTCCCTTACCTAGAATACGATCAGCCATACGAGCTGGGTAGAACACGTCAAGCGCATCCATTTTCTCACCAGTCCCGACGAACTTAATTGGCTTATTAACAATCGTTTTAATGGATAACGCAGCTCCACCTCTCGTATCACCATCTAATTTTGTTAAAACAACTCCATCAAAATTGATACGCTCATTGAAAGATTTCGCGGTATTTACGGCATCCTGACCTGTCATGGAATCCACAACAAATAAAGTTTCAGTCGGTTTGATCGTATTTTTAACCTCTGCGATCTCAGCCATCATGTGTTCATCAACAGCCAATCGACCAGCTGTATCGACAATTACAACGTTGAAACCATTGCTCTTCGCATGTTGAATAGCAGCTTGAGCAATTAAAACAGGATTTTTCTCTTCTTTGTTGGAATAAACCTCAATACCCAGTTGATCTCCCAAAACGTGAAGTTGGTCAATCGCTGCTGGACGATAAACATCACAGGCTACGAGTAATGGTTTTTTTCCTTTTTTCGTTTTGAGATAATTCGCAAGTTTTCCAGAGAACGTTGTTTTCCCAGAACCCTGGAGTCCAGACATTAGTACAATACCAGGATTGCCTTTTACGTCGATCTCCACCTCATTTCCGCCCATTAACTCAACGAGTTCTTCGTGACAGATTTTAATCAAGAGTTGACCTGGGGAAATCGCATTCAATACATCTTGACCTAGTGCTTTTTCCTTAACGGTATTCGTAAATTCTTTCGCAGTTTTAAAGTTAACATCGGCGTCTAGAAGTGCGCGCCTTACTTCCTTCAACGTTTCTGCCACGTTGATTTCAGTAATCTGTCCGTGTCCTTTTAGTACTTTAAAGGCTCTCTCAAACTTATCCGTTAAATTTTCAAACATAATTTTTCTTGATTTCGGATTACAAAATTAACAAAAGCGTGCTTTTAAGTCCAGTATTTTCGGGATTTCCTACTAATCTTCTATTTTATCCTTCAATCGTGCAATTCGGAGGTTCAAATAACCGAAAATGACAGTCATAATTGGACTAATCAAGTTGAAGAAACAGTAAATGAAATAATCTCCAGTAGCCACACCAAGAACTTTTGATTGTGTGGCACCACAAGTGTTCCATGGAATTAAAACTGAAGTTACCGTCCCTGAATCTTCTAGTGTTCGACTCAGGTTTTCTGGAGCGAGTCCACGATCTTTGTAAGCATCAGCATACATTCTTCCTGGAACGACAATGGATAAATACTGATCTGATGCAGTGACGTTAAAGAACAAACACGTACTTGCAGTTGTTGCAATCAATGATCCTGTCGATTTGACGAGTTTCATTAATACTTCTGTGATTTTATGAAGTAATCCACAAACTTCCATAATTCCTCCAAAACACATTGCACAAACAATTAACCAAATGGTATTCAGCATTCCGTACATTCCTGAGGAGCTTAGCAATTTATTGACGGATTCATTTTCTGTTACTACCGCAATATCTCCAGTCATAGCGTCGATTGACGACATATATGCTGCTTGGTAATAATTTGGTTGCCAGATAAGTTTACCTGCCTCGTTGTATTTATTATGATTTTGCGCGATATCCCAAACGACATCGGTTTGAAAAAACAAGGCAATCAAACAACCTGCTATTGTGCCTATAAAGAGAGCAGGAAGTGCAGGGACCTTTTTAACTATTAGGACAACCACTCCTACTGGCACGAGCAAGAACCAAGGTGAGATCACAAAATGCTTATCGATCAAGGTACTCATCTCTAAAGCTCCAATGCTTGTGTTTTTAGTCGTTATAGAGAAGCCCATGATTAGGAAAATCAAAAGCGTAATCACAATCGATGGTACGGTCGTATAAGCCATGTAACGGATATGCGTAAATAAATCTGTTCCAGCCATAGCAGGTGCTAAGTTCGTAGTATCAGAAAGTGGTGACATTTTATCTCCGAAATAGGCTCCTGAAATAATTGCTCCAGCAGACATTGCTGGGTCTATTCCTAATGCACTGCCAATACCAAGGAGCGCAACACCTACAGTTGCTACGGTACTCCAAGAACTACCCGTTGCAACTGCCACAACTGCACTAATTATACATGCGGCAACTAAGAAAAATGTTGGGTTTAAAATTTCCAATCCATAATAGATCATTGTAGGGACGATTCCAGACATTAGCCACGAACCTGACAGGGCACCAATCATTAGAAGAATCAGGATTGCTGGAAGAGCAGATTTAATGCTCTTAACCATTCCTTTTTCAAGATTCTTCCATGTAAACCCGAGTTTCCAGCCAATGAGTCCAGCGATAACTGCCCCAAGTAAAAGTGCCATTTGGTTGGCGCCGCTAAGCGAATCATCTCCATATAAATAAACACTTAAACCGAGTAGTCCTATTAAAATAACAATAGGCAACAATGCCTGTAAGAAACTTGGCTTCTTTCTGGATTTATTTTTACTCATGGGGTCAAAATGGTTTAGGTTCGATCAAAAATAATCATTTCAATCGCGCGGCTTCTTTTTTGGCTTGTAAAACAACAAAATGAGAACTGGAAGCAATGTCAAATCTGCAATCAAGGCTACGAACAGCGCCAAGCAAAGCATTACACCAAGATAAAAAGTTCCTAAGAAGCTGGAGAAAATAAGCAACAAGAATCCAGAACAAAGAATTAATGTTGTGATAATCATGGCCTTCCCAGTCGTAGTGTAACTCCTACGCATCGCATAAAGCACGCCTTTTCCTTTGTTCAGTTCATGCCTAAATTTGCCCAAGAGATGAATGGTGTCGTCCACGGCAATTCCAAAGGCGATAGTGAAAATAATGGCGGTTGATATTTTTAAATCGACGCCAATATACCCCATCACACCGCCGATAAAAACAAGCGGGACAATGTTTGGAATGATACTAATCAACGTTATCGTTAAAGACTTATAAATAATTCCCATGATCAGGGCAACAATGATTACGGAAAAAGCAAGTCCTTTCACCAAACTCGATGACATGTAGCTCAAATTTTTATCAATCAAATGCGCCGTTCCAGTTACTTTGTACTCCAAAGCTCCATTTAGCGTTTTGGACTCCAGATAATTGTACAGTTTTTTGTTTCGCGCCGTTATCTCTCTGTTTCCAAGATCGGGAATTGCTCCACTGATCCTGATAATGGTGTTAGTACTATCCACCATAGAACGAAGCACCTTCCCTTTTTGTGCAGTCAAAAGCACCTGTTTTACTTGACGGGCTTTACTACTTCGCTCCGGAAGCTTATACTCTTCAACCAACCCAGAATACATACTTCTGTGAATGATTTTCATGGTTTTGACAATAGACAACTTAATAGCAACACCGTATTCGTCTTCCAGATAACTCTCTACCGTGTCGATTGTTCTCAGGACATCCTCATCCCAAATAGTTGTACTTGTGTCCTTAAGAGTAATTGCCATTTCGAAGGGACGAACTCCACCGTAATGTTCATCGAGATAATTGAAATCAGCCTTCAGGGGCTCGCTGTCATTCAAATCATCCATCAATAAATTGTCACTTTTGATTTGAAACACTCCAATGACACTGACGATCATCACGACAGCACTTACGATGACAATTTTTATTTTATTTCGGTTGATCCAGATGAACCATTTCTCTAGACGCTTTCTCCAGAAATGATCCTTCTTTCTTGTAACCACATATTTTGGACCTGGGAAGAGATAAAATAACGCTGGAAGAATCGTAAAAGTCAGCAGGAAGGCGATCAATACACCAATTCCCATAACCACTCCAAAAACTTGAATGGGCTCCACTCGCACAAAAACCAAAGAGAAGAATCCAATCGCGGTAGTGAGTGAAGTTAAAAATGTTGCCATTCCAACTTCGTAAACAGCCAATTTAATTCCCTCAACAGGCGAATTCCCTTCTCGAAGTGCATCCAGATAACGTGAAACAAGATGAATAACATCTGACATTGAAACCACGAACATGACCGAAGGAAGCACGGTCAGGATAATGTTTATCGGTTGATCAAATAGTCGCATGGAACCTATCAACCAAATCAATGAACCAAAAATGACCACTTGTGGAATTAATATTCCCCAGATAGAACGAAACGCGATCGCAAGGAAAAATACTACAAGAAACGCACTCAATCCAACGAAGAGAATCATTTCATTGGTCATTTTCTCGATGTAATACTTTTGCCCTATAGTTCGGCCTGCAATTCTGATTTTGTCGAAATTGAACTTGGCAGATTTAGCGTAAATTGAGGAGATTAATACGTCACTTTTCTTTTTTGATAGAAAGTCTTCATGTCGCAAAAACAGGCAGAGTGATTTTCCATCCTTAGCTACCAAAGAATTGACTAGTTCTTCATTCTCGTAGATATTTATTGAATCCCGTTTGAGATCAACATCGTCGTAATTAATATAGGGGCGTTCACTTGTGGCTATCGGTCGAATAAAAACCTCTTTTTGATCAGTGATTGACATCACCGTTTGGACGTTTTTTATTTTTCGAACTTGCGCGGTGAATTTATCGACCTTTTTTAGAAAATCAATATCGAAAATTCCACCCTTATTCTCAATGCTGATCAACAAAAAGTCGTTATCGGATTCGAATTTCTCTCTGAACTCTATAAAAAAGGAAGTTTCTGGGTCCTCTGTCGGATAAAATTTTTCAAAATCGTAATCTACACCGACATTAATAGCCTGATATAAAAAGAATACTAACGATACAAGCAGAACTAAAACCGCTGTTAATGAGTACCTTTTAAAAAACTTTTCTCCAACCTTTTTCAACTGAGTATCGTTTGATAGAGTGCAAAGATAATCCGTTTGTTCAAACGGTTGCAAACAATGATAAGCGACATTGGATTAACGTTTGATTTTTATAATTTTGACCAAAACAAAAATTGCTATGAAAAAACCATTACTTATCACTTTTGTACTTGCATCTACTCTTGCCAGTGCACAAATGACAACTTCTAACGAGCCTGTAATCGGCGATCTTGAAACACTATTTGTTGTCGATTCTTTCGCAACTAATTATGCAGGTGTTACAGGAACTGGTGTCACTTGGGACTACTCAACAATTCAAGGTTACGCTGGAACAACAAACGATGTCGAAGTAAAAGATCCAGCTAGTGAGCCATTTACCACTGATTTCCCAGGAGCAACGAAGGTTATTTCAATTGGTGGATCAATTAATACATATATCAGTTCTTCCTTAACTGAACGAATTTCGCAAGGTTTCCACTTGGAAGAAGCAAGTTTAGGAGATGTTCTAGCAAAATACGGGAATGATCAACTCATCATGGTTACTTATCCATTTGCCTATGGTTCAACAGTAACAGACAATTATGATGGGAATTTGGAATTAACATTTAACGGTTTCCCTGTAAATGAAACACTTATTGGAGCAGCGACATCTCAAATTGATGGAACAGGAACATTGCTTTATCCAAACGGGTCATCTGCAACAGGTATTATTCGTTACCACAGCCTAGATACAGCAGAGACTACTTTACCAATTATTGGCGCTGTAGATGTAATCAGAGATCAATACGAATACTACGATTACTCCGTTTCTGACCTTCCAGTTTTCATGCATATTACAATTACGATAGTTCAATCTGGTGCAACAACCCCTGTTTCAGAGATTAGACTAGTTCTTTCGAAGTTCGATTCAACTGTTGGAATTAACGAAGTTTCAGAAATTGATTTTTCTATTGCACCAAATCCAGCACAAGATGTAGTTTCAGTTTATGGAGACTTTACATCTGAAACAAAAGCACAGCTTACGGATCAATCTGGGCGTGTATTATCTACTTTTAACATTGAAAATGGACAATCGATTGACCTTAGCGGAATGGCAAGTGGATTGTATATGATTACAGTTCAAGATGGTGGGATTGCAACAACAAAAACTATCGTGAAGAAATAACATTCACCAAATAATTAATGAAGTCCTAACTTTTCCTACATCAATCGGAGCGTTAGGACTTTTTTTTGTGCCCTTTTTTCAACTTCATGTGACCAACGCCTCATTTCTTTGTTATATTCGTATATCGATTCGTTTATGAGAAATTTCTACCTATTTATTCTACTCTTCGTTGCTCTTCAATCAAACGCTCAAGTCAATGAGGGACTGAACCCAGAAGAACGTGCTTACCTTTTCCACATTGTAAAAAAGAGTCCAATTTTGGACAACAATTTTGGTCGGTATTTCGATTATCAAGGTCCTGAAATTCTCTTCCCCAATCAAACTGTTAATTACGACTCGGTTGAAATGCTCATCATCAACAATCCAGAGTATCTTATTATTCGAAAAGAAGAAATTGGAAAGTCTTCAAAGGGTCTCATTGCCGAAGCTGCCAACAAAATGGCGATTTGGGAGCTAAACAAGGTGCTTTTGGCAAAGCGTAAAAATGGAAATGATCTAAAAAATTATCAAAATGAATTCGACCGATTCGAAGTCTTTTTGAAAGAAAAACTACCCACCACAGCCTATCGATCAAAAGATGGTGCGCTTCAACCCCACCCGAAACTTTACAATGTGATCAACCCAGGATTGTCTTTGGACGAGAAAGTCGCACAAGTGGAATCGATGAAATTTTTGAGCATAGATGAACAACTATTGGTTCTAAATGCCATCAATCATGCCGTAAACAGTTACGTTGAAGAACGTGCTTTAGAAATTTTTCTCGACCTCGGTGGAAAAGCCGAAGAATTCGATAACCTATTAGTCGCTGCTGGCGATGGTAGTGGTACATCAGGTTTATTGGAGGAACGAGAAAAAGACGAGCGCGGAATTTGGAACCGAGGCTTGCCAAAAGCCGTTGGTTTGTTTCCGTATCAATTAATGATTGATAAGATTGAGGTGAAACGAAAAACAACTCAAAAAATAGAACCATATCGCTATGGAATTCATAACTTTCAGACGCCAGGGAACAATTATTTGACCAACATTCATTTGGATGTTTGGGGTTACAATTCAGAAAAGCAAACTACTGTAGTCATTGAGAAAAATGGTCTATCCTATCATCTATTTGGATCTGGAGAAACGCGTTTTTTATCGCCAGACTCAGCTTTTTCGAAGGGAGCTACCTTCCAATCAATCATCAACGATTTAGAGTTCAATAAAATCGCAAAATTGGATGAGAAAATATACGGTAAGCGTGGATATGACTACTGGATTGAGTACAATACCAAGAAAAAGAATTCGACGGAGATCAAGCTTCAAAAGAAGGAAATGGAGTACTCGAATTTGGGATACACTCCTATCACCACAAGTCAAAAGCCTTCTCGTAAAGTAAAAAAGGCACGGAAAAAGGCCATTAAAGCCAACTCTGGTGGATTTAGTGGAGCGCCTACTACCAATTCTCAACGCTCCGAACGAAAAAAACTACAGGGTCAAATCGTTTTGCTTCAGGGGCAATATGATGCCTATATCAAAGCTATTAAAGACCTTGAAGAAGAAAAACAAATTGCTATCGATCTTCGTGCTACGTACGAATTACGCTTGGATCATTTCAAAGGATTAATGGGGCACAATTGGGCAAAGTATACGGTTAAGGATGGACTCTACATGTTCCAAGATTCCAGTACGTTTGATTTTTATACCCAGGAATTCCAATTTCAACCGACAGAAGAGCCTGAGGCTTTTGAAGTCCGTTTGATTGCCATCCCAGAATCGTGTCTTTCTAAATCTGCGGACGAAGTGATGCTCCACATCAATGTGATGGATGCAAAACCAGACTATAATGCACGTATCAATCTGGAACTTTTGGATGTGTTCAATTCCGATCAGTGGGAACTCCCTCGATCACTTTTCGATGACAATGACTCTGTGGCATTGCGCGTTTTTTTCGAAGGGCTTTTGGACAAGAAAGTTGATTTTGAAATCATCGCAAGAGGACAAGGAATTGGTAAATGGAATGGCGCTAAAACAGTCAAAAATTACAACGCAGAAGAGCTTTCGAGCTATCCAATTTCAAAAATGGACTCCTCCTTTCTTCGCTTAAGGAGATCTGAAGTTCTGATTCACATCAACAGGACTATAACACTAGAAGTCAATTCATTTACAGACCCAGTAAAATCTTCTATCAACATCTCAAACACTGATCTATTGGATGCAATGCGTAAGTATAAGCTGTCTAAAAATGATATCCTCTCTGCTTATCGATCCGCGGAAATAATGAACGCTTTAAAAAACGAAATTAATCTCCTTGTTGGAGAATATATGACACGAGAAGAAGCCTCTGTTATTATTGACCGCTTCAATAAAATGTGGAATAAAACACGTATCAGTGTCGGTCCAACATCATTTAAGATTTCTACGTTCCAATAGGCGTAAAAAACGCATCGTCAAAATTGACTAAAAAAGCTTTGTCCGTGGTTCTTGTCAAGGCAGTGTATAGCCACCTGTAATAATCAGGTCCTAATACATCCTCATTTAAAAATCCTTGATCGATAAATACATTCTTCCATTGTCCCCCTTGCGATTTGTGACAAGTGACGGCATACGCATATTTGACTTGTAAAGCATTAAAATACGGATCTTTTAAGATGGCCTCGTAACGTTCTTTTTTATTTCGAATGTGCGTGTAATCTTGTTCAACCGCGAAAAAAAGCTCCTTCATGCGATCCCGTGACAGTGAAGCCCCCTCTGATTGTAGCGTTTCAGTGTGAATCAATAATTCGACATCGCCTTCCAATTGGTAGTCTACAAAATCAGCCAGAATGCGCACAAAACGAAAGCCATACAATTCTTCGTACTTTAATATTCGGCGAATTCGAAAGATTTCTCCGTTTGCAATAAATCCCATTTTAGAATCATCACCCATCCAGAAATAATTGTTTTTCACTACCATCAAGCTATCACCACTGCATAATTCTTCCTCATACCAGAGAATTCGACCACGAATTTCAAGATTGTACCGGTTCGCTCGCTTGTTTGATCGGGTCACCATAATCGTTTCCTCAACGCCATCACTACTAATAGCAGAGTCCAGAGCATCTTGCAAATCCTGACCTTCAAGCCGAATCAAATCGCCCCCCCTTTTCAAGTCAAACTTTGGATAATCCACCCATTTTGTATTCCGCAGAAGCGTTGCGTTTCTGAGGACTTCTGAGTCTTCAGCCTGCCGAAGAACCTCTGTCAACTTATAGTTAAACAGTTTTACCTCGGGGAAATAGTTTCTAAGGTAATCCAAGCTCAAAGCTGGCGAAGTATCGCTTCCAACAGGCGGAAGCTGACCTTCATCCCCCATCAGAATCAGTTTGCAACCAACTCCAGAGTACACATATTCGAATAAATCTTCCAAAAGGTTCCGCGCGTTCACACTGCCATCAGATTGCATTGTGTAATCTCCTATCATCGAGGCTTCGTCAACAATAAAAACGGTGTTTTTAAATAAATTCGGTTGTAGACTCAACGGTGAACCGAAATCCGTTTTCGATTTTTTACGATAAATATGCTTGTGGATCGTGAAGGCATCGGATTTGGACTTATTACCAAAAACTTTTGCAGCTCTTCCAGTCGGAGCCAATAGTTTCACGGAAACTTTTAACTCCTTCAGAGATTGAACGAATGCACCAAGTGCAGAGGTTTTTCCAGTGCCAGCGTAGCCAGTCAAAACGAACAACGATTTTGTGTCTCGGAATCGCATAAAAGTTTCTAATAACTCGAAGAGCTCTTTTTGATGAACTGTCGCGGGCCAGCCGAATTTTTCTTGAAGCAAACGTTGGAATGACGATTCTGGCATTTTTACTAACTTTCTTGGCGTTTTTTTTCTTTTACTTTATAAAAGTCTATGCTGTTTCAATTAAAAAATGGAACAGAACGGCTGAATATAATGAGATTTAAAGTGAAAGTTAAAAAAATAGAACTTTCCATCCCTCAATTCGGATTTCGAGTATGCTGTGATTGTTCCAGAAAAATAGAGTTCAAGATGTTTTTCCAAAAGAAATTCGGAAACAAGTTTTCGGTCGAACACGGGCTAAATGGAAGATAAAAACCCTTCATTGATTAAACGGTTAAAAAAATCTAGTGACCTGCGCACCGTAGAATTCAAAAAATTGTAGTTTTGTTAGCGACTTAAAGAAATCATAAAACAACTATGAATAATATTGGGCTCTATATCAGAAAGTATTCAGTTCCTGCGATTTTTACTATCGTTGGATTAATTGTGCTTATCTATGGATTTGTAAACGATCAAAGCGGTTCCTTCATTTTTTCAGCTGCGATGATGCTGGTAGCAGGAATATTGAGTGGATTGTTTAGTATGGGGAAATTACGTCCGCCTGTTGTCATTGGAACGGGAATTGTTTTTGGACTCATTTCTCTAGTTTTAATCTTTTTGTCTTACCAAGGAGTTTCCAGTACATTAAAAGCTCAAGAGGATGGCGAACTTTGTTATGAAATGGCAAAACAAAATCTCACTGATATTCGTTTCCTTCAAAAAACGCATAAGGAGCAACACGGTTCATACATTGATAATTGGGATGACCTGATTGATTTTGCTTACAACGGTACGATGCCATCTCTTGTTTCTCAAGGGAGTGTCCCAAAAGCAAAAATTACGCCTGAAGAGCGTGATTTTCTTTACGGAGACAAAAGACCAATTGATAACAATATGACGGAAGACGAAGCTTATCGTCTCTCAAAATGGAAAGAAGGTCCAAGATATGACTCTTTATTCTCGGGATTCATTCGCGACACTATCCCTGTGAGTATCATGGAAACAAAATTCCAAAATAAAGCGTACCTAGAAAGTCGCCAAAAAGCAGATTTAGGGACATTCAACCCAAAAGACTTACCATACATTCCTTTCACCAACAAGAAAGACAAGTGGAAAATTGAAGTTGCCGATTCTATTACTGTTGGAGAAATTAAAGGACCAGCGTTATTGGTTTCAGGAAAGCTTCCTTTTAGCGATATGGGTTCTAGTGAAGTAATAAAAATGTCCTTCGGTAGTCTGACGACATTCGATCTTGACGGAAGTTGGGAGAAAGAGTAAGAATATGAGTCAACAACACCTCGGGATCAACATATCCGAGACACACGTTGAATTTTCTATTCTTGATGGAAAAACGATTCTTAACCATTTTGCGGAAGCATATACCGGCAGAACGGATTCAGACAAAAAAGAGAGTATTCGCTCCATCATTTCTGCAAACGCGGCGTTAAATAAAGATTTTTCAAATGTAACGTTGGCTTGGTGTCATCCTCAATCTACATTAGTACCCTCGTCTATTTTTTCTGAATCATCTCCAAAGGAATTATTTCAACTGTGCTTTGGCGCCGATGCTTCTGAAGGAACTATCGATCACAATAGAATTTTTGAATTGAGTGTCGTCAACGTATACTCTATTCCTGACTGGGTCAAATCACTTTTTGTGATCAAATTTCCTAGAATTATAATTCAACACGCTGGAACACATCAAATACGCGAAGTCCTTGGTAGTAACGCTTTTTATATCAAAGCGAGCATTCTGATCCAAGAAAACAATTTTCTTTTGACGATTGTAAAGCATAACAATTTGGAGTTTTACTCAACTTTCACCTATCAATCCGCTGAGGACGTGATTTATCACTTGAATTTTGTTCTTCAACAAAAAGAAATGCTGGGTGAAAAGGGAACTATAGAACTGAGCAGCGCTGCTGGTGGCAACCAATCAACTTGTGAAGAAGTCTCAAAAGGATTGTCGAAAATTCAACATCTCAACAAAATGAAAATCGAGCTCCATGATTCATTCCTAACTAAATCTCAATTACTGTGCGTATAATTAGAGGCCGATTTAAAACGAGAAAATACAAATTCCCTAAGAAGTTCCCTTCCCGTCCTACAACAGATTTCGCTAAAGAAGGATTGTTTAATGTGATTGAAAATCAAATAGATCTAATTGATCTTAAAATTCTTGATTTGTGCGCAGGAACAGGAAATATTTCTATCGAATTTCTGTCGCGTGAATCTGGAACGGTTACTGCTGTAGACAAGAGCTATGAGTGTTACAAACATATCAAAAAGGTGGTACATGATTTGGAATGCGAAGACGAAATTTCCATCATAAAAGCGGATGTCCTTAAATTCCTGAACCAAACAAATGCTGTTTACGACATCATTTTTGCGGATCCTCCTTATTTGTATGAGCACCATAATGAAATTGCTAACTTGGTCTTCTCTCGCGAGTTGTTAGCCCCATCAGGAATGCTTATTATTGAACACGGGCGTGAAACAAATATGGAAAGTCATCCACATTTTTTAATTTCACGTAAATATGGGAATGTGCATTTTAGCTTTTTCCAAAACAAATAGGTGATGCAAAAAATTGGATTGTTTCCTGGATCGTTTGATCCCTTTACGAAGGGACATGAGGTAGTTGTTCGTAAAAGCTTGTCCGTTTTTGACGAGGTCATTATCGGCATTGGCGTAAACAGCCAAAAGAAATCTATGTTTTCACTGGACAGTCGTAAGTCCCATATTGCATCTCTATTTTTAGATTGTGATAACGTTCGGGTTCTCGATTTTCAAAAATTGACAGTTGAGTTTTGTAAAGATATTTCAGCAACGCACATCATTCGTGGCTTACGCAACTCTCAAGATTTTGAATATGAGAAATCAATTGCCCACATGAACCATGCGATTTCTAACATTGAGACGGTATTCTTTTTGACAGATCCAGAATTTGGAGCGATAAATTCTACAATAATTCGCGAAATTCACCGCAATGGAGCTGCGATTGACAAATTTGTAACGAACGCTAATATTCTCGTTGGATAGATAGTGGTACAATTCATGTAGTACAGATAAAAAACAGACGAACACATGCGTTTCCTTATTCTCCTTCTTGTTATTCTATCTCAAGTTCCTGTCTTCGCTCAAAAAATCCGAATACAAGGAATCGCCCCAACTTACACAGGTAAAACGTTAGAAATTCTCCGAATAGATGATTATTTAAGTGACAAGCATTCCGTAATCACTAGCAGTACAGTCCAAGAAGACAGTACTTTTGCAGTAACCTTTTATTCAGAAGACATTGAAAAAGTAATCATCACGTCTGAAAACAATTGGGGATTTCTTTACATTCAACCAGGAGGTAACTACGAAATCACTTTCCCTGATCGGAACCCATACGACCCAGTAACGCCCTCTGGAAATCAAGTGGAATTGCTTTTTTTAAACCTTGATAGTACCGATATTAACTACAAAATACTCAGTTATCAAAGGTGGTTGGATTATTTTATTGGATCTACCTACCATCTAAGAAACGACAAAACAGCGGCCTCGTTTACGGCGCAATTGGACACGTTTAAAATGAATGTGCAAGCCTATTATGATCAGGATTCAAGCGAAAATAGTTACTTCTTAAAAACATATATTCGTTACTCCATTGCAGGATTAGACAATATCAATACCATCGCAGAGCGTAACCGCTTTGAGAAATATGATTTTTATTTATCGAAATACCCTGTGTCCTATCAAAATGACCTATACATGGATTATTTCACTTCATTTTACGAAAAAACAATCCCGCGTCTTTCGAATGAAGTCAATGAGAAGTTTTACAATGGTGTTTTAAGAAGCAGCCCCTCCGTCATCTTCAATGAACTTGGCGCGGAATACACGCTTAAAAATCCTCGAATTCGAGAATTAGCAATGATTCAAGCACTTTCAGAGGCCTATTACTCTAAGGAATACCCTAAAACGAATATAGAAACGATTTTAGATAGCCTCTCGAAGAACTCTCTTTTTCAGGAACATGAAAAAATTGCTCGAAATATTTTGGCGCGGATCACCGACCTCGTTCCCGGAAGTAAAGCACCAAGTTTTGTGGTGAGTTCTGAACTTGATCAAACCAAAACGCTGATGGACTTTCAAGGAAAGCATCTGTACTTGCACTTTTTAGATCCAAACAGCAAAGAGAACATCAAAGAATTGGAAATCATCAGTGACTTGAATAAGGCTTATGGCGAATATGTTCAAATCGTGACGATATACAAAGATCAGGGCAAATATTCGAAAGCGACGCAGAAAATCTTGGATGAAATAGAATGGACCTCGTTTTCATTAGAGCCAGATCATTCGATTTTCAAAAATTACCAAGTAGCAAAGTTTTCGCATTACGTTTTAATTGATGCAGCTGGCTATATCGTTTCCAGTCCTGCTCCAAGTCCTACACCAGATGGTGAGTACGATACTATTGACCGCACGTTTTATTATTTAAAACAAGCTGTCGATCAACAAAAAAACTCGGGGAATCAAGGCTTGTACGACAGAAATCATTAAACGCCACTTTACTCGTTGAGACAGGCAAATTCATTACTTTTGTCAAAAAAAAATCAATGCGATTCAATCTTTCAGAAATTAACGAATTGTTTCGTTCTAGAAGAACAATATATCCTGAGCAGTTTACAGAACGAAAAGTTCATCGCGAACAAATTGAAGTAATTCTAAACAATGCTCAATGGGCGCCCACACATGGGAATACGCAGCCATGGAGGTTTAAAGTTTTTACAGAAGGTGGATTGCAGAACCTGAGCGAATTTTTAGGGAACGCTTACATGAAGTTAACTCCAACCGAATCGCAAAACGACATGAAACTGGCGAAATTGGTTTCCAGACCTTTAAAAAGCTCAGTTGTCATCGCCGTTTGCATGGAACGCCAACCAGAAGAAAAAATTCTAGAAATCGAGGAAGTTGAAGCAGTTGCTTGTGCTATTCAAAACATGCATCTTTCTTGCACTTCTTATGGTTTGGGTGGATTCTGGTCAACTCCCAAGCTCATCTATACTCAGGAAATGAATGAATTCCTAAGTCTCAATGAAAAAGACAAATGCCTTGGATTGTTTTACATTGGGTACCCTGCAATTGAATGGCCAAGTGCACATCGCAAACCTCTTGAATACACGACAGAATGGATAACCCAATAGATCATCCCCTCGATTTAGGATTGGTAAATTACACAAGGCATCCATCCAATAATGAGTACGTGGTATTTCGTTTTCCAGATGTAGACCGCGCCAATTCCTTTGAAGCCGAGTTGGTTGCGAGTAACATTTGGTTTGAGCGCGATCAGGAAGAAAAAAAGCAACGCACTTACTATTTATTCGGACTGCATAAAACCGATTTTAAAAAAGCGGAACGCATCAATCTACGTGTTGAAGGGAAACACAAGAAACCGATGATAGGATTTGCACCAATGCGATATTTGGTTCTAATTTTCGGACTACTCATGCTTACTTTGGCGATCGTTGGATACTGCAAACAACAGCAAAAGCTCGCTTTATACGATGATTCGGGAGTTTTAATCAATGATAAAAATAATACCAAATAAAATGTGCTTCTTTGCGTTTGGAACGATGTACGTAGGAAAAAAATGAAAAAGCTACTTTTACTTTTATTGGTATCGATATCACTGAATGGAATAGCTCAGGTGAAACGCGTTCCGCCTCCCTCCTATTTCGGGTTTCAATTTCGAACGCTTTTTCCGACTCAATTCATTGGGACAAACACTTTGGTCCTAGAGAACGATGGTTTCAAATCTACAATCAGTCAAAGAATCGGCTATTCATTTGGAGGAACTGTCAGAGCTGGAATCACTGATTTAATTGCCTTCGAATCGGGCATTAATTTCAATCAACGCTATTACGACATTACGTACGCCGTTCCTGATTCTGGACTTGCCGGTACAGGCGGTTTTGGATTCATTGAGTACGATATCCCAATCAATGGACTCTTCTATATCCGTCTCGCCGAGAATTGGTACATGAACGCTTCCATGGGACTAGCGCTCACCTTCAAGCCTACAAATGTCCAAACTGGAGAAGCGCCATTCGGCTATCATCGTTTTATTTATACTGGGTTACTTCGAAAGAAAATTGGTATCGATGCAAATGCAAATCTAGGTTTTGAGTTCAGAACAGAAAAAAATGGTATTTTCTATCTGGGTGGATCCGCTAGAGTTCCTTTTTCACCACTTTTTGATATGATAGCATCTTATGAATGGCAAGGAAAGAAAAATCGCGTTTATGGTGAAATGGACGGTTCCTATTTGTCTCTCGATTTGAAATACTTCTTTCCCAATATCCGCAACAAAGGGACACAATTCAGAAACGGCCCTATCGAATAACTTCGGAACGATATTTGCTAAATTCCAGCAAAACAATGACTATGAGACACTTATTTACGCTTTTGATTTTAATAGGATTCATTGGCTTAATGAGTTCATGTAAAGACTTAGATTCCTATAGTCCTGGCAAAGCCACAGAAAAGATAAAAGGAACTTGGACCATTAAAAAAGTTGAAAATAACGTCAACTATGACGGAAAATGGGGCAGGAATGACGTGACAAAGAGTTATGAAGATTGGGTTTTCTCATTCGAAGAGAATGGTTACGCAAGCCTTAGGATTCCCAATGAAAACCTATTTCTTGAAGGTGGATGGGAAGTTTACGAAAATTTTGATGTAGACAACGACGGCGATCAAACCTCAACCATTGAAATGTATATGTATTTCTTTCACCCTACTTTGGACGACTTCCGAGAGTTTTACTGGAGAGATATGAAAGCATCCAACTCTTTATTCAAAGCACGTGAAAAAAGGACTGTGGCTGGACAGAAAGTTACTTATTTCTACGAGTTAGTCAAATAACTTGGAGATCTGTTCTTCCGTTGTAGAACCAACAAACAATTCAATTTTCTCTTTTCTTACGGTGGGCCAAATGGCGTGAATCATTCCTTTTTCAGATGAAATATTCAAATAATCACCGAAGAACATTTCTGGATCTGGAGTAAATGATTTTTGTGGCATTTTTAAATCCCTAAAAGATGCGCCTCCATCTTGCGAAACCGAAATATAAACTTCCGTATCTATGCCTTTCGTATTTCGTCTGTCGTAATAAACAAAGTACAAATAGCCACTGCTCTGGTCGATATCAATCCAAGTGAAAAATTGATGTCTCCTAGAGTCATCTTGATTTACACGAATAGGTTTAGACCAAGATGCACCGCTGTCCGTAGATTTCATCAGCCAGACATCGGTATCTTCTTCGCCGCTCCTTTGATCACACCAATTTAGGTAAAGCGTTCCTCGATTTTCACCGTTGCTTAGGTCGCACTTCAATATGGGTAAACCATTGGCGCGATATAAACCAGGAATATCAAGTGTCCACCCGCCAATTTGAGGTTCAATTGTTTGTTCTTTATCCAACCAAGTTGTGCCGCCATCCAATGATTTTTGGAATACCAATCCTTTCGGACCTGTCCAAGTCACAAAGATTTCTCCATTTGGCCCCACAGCAGGCACAGCACCTTCCACGGTGTTATCGTCATCGAGACAATCACCTGCGTAATAAGAAATTCGCACCGGCTCTGACCATGAACTTCCTTGATCTGCAGATTTTGAAAAAACGATGATGCTGCTATCTCCAGGCTTATCAGAATTATACGCATCAAACTGCGTCCACGTCATATAAATCTCATTTGTTTCACGATTGACAACTGTCCAATGTTTGTCTTGTACCTTCTCCCCATTCGGTTGAGGAAACGTTCCAGCATCAAAATCAGCTGCTTTCAAATTGCCATCCTCGCTGATGTCAGCTTTTTGACAGACGATACGATCCAAATGGCTTGTTTCCCGATAACTTGCCAAGTGAAAATAGTAGGCTTTATTTTTCATGTCAAACATAAGCACAGGATCTCCCCAAACGCCATATTTCGATTGCATGGATTCGCTGGTCCAGTTTTTACCGCCGTCTTTGGAATAGTAGAAGTCGTTCAGCACCGATCCCGCAATAATTTGATCCGTATTTTGAGGATTTGCAGCAATAGACGGTTCGATTTGCGAGGTATCGTACAAAGCATTTTTTGGCTTCTCCAATTTTGTGATTCGCATCGGAGAGCACGCCGCAACAGTGACTGCAATTATAAGTATGAAAGTTATTTTCATCGTTTTCCAAGCCAAAATTTATACAATTTCTCGGTTTCTGGATTCTTGGTATTCACCATATATTCGAAACGCGGCTTTTCGTAATTCGTCATGACCAATTGAGTTGAAAAGAGCTGATCTTCCCGTGCGAAAAGAATTTCCATGGATTCTCCTGCAGTCAAACCATTTAAAATAGCGTTGAATGTTTCATTGTCAACTCGATATCCATTGCAACCTATGATTTCGTCATTCACACTAAGACCTGCATCTTCTGCAGCGGAATCCGAGCGAATGTTACGCACAATTACTTGTCCACCAGATGAACGCGTGCTAACTCCTGCATCTGGAACTGCTTGTCCTACGTACGAAACATCCAATCCAACTGGGGATAAATAAGCATTGTAGTCGGGAATTTCAGTTCCATCAATGAAATCAGCATAAAAATCATCGAGGTTCACTCCAATAAAATCCTCTAATTCCTTATTGAACTCAGACTCTGAAAAACCACGTTGCTTATCCTCAAAATACTTACTGTACATGTGGCGCATGAAGTTATCCAAACTCTGTTTACCTCCGCTTTCCTTAATCATCATAGCATCCAAAATCATCGCAATTACAGAACCCCTTGAATAATAAGAAGCCGTTGTATTGGAACTGTTTTCATTCGGTCGATACGCTTTAATCCAAGCATCAAAACTTGCATGAGAAACAGGTTGAACCCTTGCTCCTGTTGATCCTTCCACATAATTTAAACTACCGAACATGCTTCCGATAAACTCCTGATCATTGTAATAACCAGCACGTAACAAGATTAATTTTTCATAATACGAAGTGAATCCCTCCATAACCCACAGGAGCGACGTATAATTTTCGTTATCATAATCGAATGGACCTAATTCAACTGGGCGAATTCGTTTGACGTTCCACAAATGAAAGTATTCGTGAGCGACGAGTTTCAAAAATCCTTTGTAATCATTTCCTGAATATGTCCAGCGATTGACACTTAACACCGTTGAATTTGTGTGTTCAAGTCCACCTTGACCATCGACGACATTGTGAATAATGAATGTATACTGATCATTTGGATTTTGACCAAAAACACCTGTGGCAGCCTCTACAACATTGGCCATATCAATTTTCAATTGTTCAATATCTTGATTTCCAGGGCCATAAATTGCCACGTGATGATTGATGCCTGCTGCTTTAAAGTCAAACTCTTCCTGATTTCCAATTTCAATTGGGCAATCCACAAGATGATCGTAGTTTTTGAATTGAAACTCTTGAATTCCATCACTCGTTACTCCTTCCTTTGCAGGCAAGAGCGCAGTTGTAATTTTTGTAAAATCCTTGTATGGATTGACAACTACCGTTCCGGATAAGTCCTTTTTCCCTTCGACATACATGAAAATGCCAGATCCGGAAACGAAACCATGGGTCAAATCCAAGAAACTCGTCCTAACAGTGAGTTCAAAAGCATAAACATCATAACTAACAATCACCTTCTTAGCTTTGCCTTTTTGAACGTTCCACGTATTTTTGTCCGTCTTTTTAACTTGAAGCAACTTCCCATTTTCATCCTTCGCAGTCACCAAATTCAAATTTTTAGCAAACTCACGAGCCAAATAGGACCCAGGGGCCCAAATTGGCATTTTCACGTTTAATTCCTTCTCTTTAAAATTGCTAAGTTCCATTTCGAGGTTGAAGTAATGACTCTGAGGTCGCTCCATTCCAATCGTGTACTTTATTTGTTGCGTGAATGAACTGAAAGAAATAAGGGAAATTGTTAGAAGAATTAAATACTTCATCATAATAATTTGAGTTTCCCGCTAAGATATAAAAAGACGGTTGAATGCATTCCGTTCCTTCAAGAAAAGAAGTGTCCATCTTATTTGAAAGAGAATCTGTAAACAAAATCATCGCTGTGAATTTTACCAAAGAAATGCTGTAAATCGATCCAAATTCGGCTGGAAGGTCACAAATAATAACAAACAAGCTACGAATAAGGAAATCTGCTCTTTCAATGAATAGAAAATTGTTATTTTCGGACTAATAAGATTAAGGTGCTCTCAATATCATTAATCACGAGTACTTTTTTACAATAAAAAAGAATCATTTAGTATGAATAAAATTATCCCAATACTTCTTTTCGGAATCTTATTTTCTTGTCAGCAGAAATCTGAAAACGGATCAAATAACGAAGGAGTGAACAAGGATTTGGAGAATAAAATCTCTCAATTGGAATTTGAAAATGCTCAAAAAGACTCTGTGATTAATGAATCTCTTGCCTTTTTCAATGAGATTCAAGCCAATTTAGAAGCGATTGGAATGCGTAAAGACAAAATACGTAATCTGTCGGAAGGTTCTGAATTGGAACCGGATGATAAAAAGTGGATTTTGGAAGAAATCCGTCGCATCAACTATCTACGTGAGGACAATAGTCGTTTGGTGAAACGATTGAATGAGCAGTTAGACAAGAATGGCGTTCGTATCAAGGAATTGGAAGTGATGGTGGAATCGTTGCTGCAGGATATCAAGTGGAAAGATATGCAAATCGCCACTTTGCAAGAAGAATTAGATCGATTGGATTCACAGTATTCAGCTTTGTTCGATGCCTACCAAGAACAATCTATTAAAGTGGATCAACTCCAAAACAAACTCAACAAGGTATATTATGCTTACGGTTCTTCTGAGGAATTAGAAACGAACAAAATCATCTCCAAGAAGAATGGTTTTATTGGTATTGGTCGTAGGTTGGAGCTCCGAAGCGATTTTAATACGGAATATTTCACTGAAGGAAACTTAGCAAAAATGAAGTCGTTGGATGTTAGAGGAGAAAACGCCCGTTTTTTAACGGATCATCCTCCGTCATCCTATACTATTGTGCCAACACCAACTGGAGCTCGAATTAAAATTTCGGATCCTTCTGAATTCTGGAAAATTTCAAAATATTTAGTAGTACTCGTTGATTAATGATGACCGACGCAGAAAGAGAAGATAAAGAGCGTATCAAACGTGAAAAGATGCGCAAGCTTGAAAGTCCGTTACCTTTCGTTTTGGTCTTTCGAAACTGGATATTTGGGAAAAAGCGTCCTGATTTATACACGCGTCTCGTTTTTTACACGAATCTTTTCATCTGGTTCATTTTTACAATTTGGTCAGGATTTAGTTATTTCGCCTTGGTTTCACGAGATTGGGTACGCCAACAAAAGGGTATTGATGTTGGGAAAATGATCGAAGCGAGGAGCAGCGAACTTGGTTTTGAGCCAGGGAACTTTTTGGTGCGGTTGGAATTTTCAAATTTCGTAGCGTTGATCTGCTGGATGTTGTTCTTTTTAGGCTTGGTGCTTTTGTATAGAAAGAAGAAAATTTTTGCGTATTTCACACTGGTTCCGCTCGCAACTTACGTTATTATCAACGTGTTTTATCTAGGATTTTCTTATTTCATCGAAGACATAACATTGTTTGATAAAATTCTTCTTTTGATTTCAGCACTAAGCTTGATCGCAATTTCCTTTATGATACGAGGAGAAAGCCAAGGTGAAGCTGCTAACTTCTTTGGTCTAACTCAGGATGAAGATGGCGGAGAAATGACGTAATTGCATCAGCGGTTTGTTCGTCCCTCGATAAAATTACTTTCGCCTTTTTATAGAATTCCTCTCGCTCGAGCAGTTTTGTTTCTATGAAGCCTAATAACTCTTCTGTTTTCAAGCCAGCAATTAACGGTCGTTGTTTTTTAGCATTCGCCAGTCGATTCGCCAATTCTTTCGGAGATCGTTCCAAATAAAACGTCGTTCCTGTTTCGTTAAGCAGTTCCATATTGTCAGAGAAGCAAGGCATTCCACCACCCGTAGATAAAACAAATTCATCCCGCAATTGCATCGCATTGATATACTCACGTTCAATTTCTCTAAAGTGAGACTCTCCGAATTCCGTAAACAATTCGCTTACGGTTTTATTGAAGTGCCCTTCGATTTCATCATCGGAGTCGATAAACGGAACACCTAGTTTATTTGCAACCTTTTTGCCAAGGGTTGATTTCCCAGCTCCCATAAAACCGATAAGGATGACGCGTTTCATAGCAAGCAATTTACACAAATTAAAAATGAAAAAATAAATTCGTGAATTAAAAAATCCTAAATGACTGTTTGTCAAATACCCCGAAAGTTTATCGCGAGAAAAAGGAAAAAAAATTGTGAATTCAATTGCAAGAACGATTTAAGTCCCTATATTTGCACTCGCAATGAGCAAATGATCTCTTAGCTCAGCTGGTAGAGCAACGCCCTTTTAAGGCGTGGGCCCTGGGTTCGAGCCCCAGAGGGATCACAGAAAGCCACTCTTTTAGAGTGGCTTTTTTGGTATACCGATGGTGTGAGAAGAGCCCCATGAGAAGAGAAAGCATCACTTTCGAAGAGTGATTTACAGAACGGAAAGTGACAGTAACGATTGATACTTAAGAAAGCTTACTTTTTAAAATACCAGAATTCGATTATTTGACTTTCATAAATCTCTGGTTAGTTCAGGGCTTTTTTAAAACACTTGATTGGACTTAGAACATTTACAACGCATTGTAAGACAAGTGACTTTCTTGACTAGAACTATTTTTAAAATTAAAAATTATCCAGTAATTTTAAGTGGTTAGTAATTAGCAACAGAATCTCTATGAAATTATCCCTTTCCTTTTTGACAATATGCCTTAGTTTCTTTGCTAGTGCTCAAGGATTGAATGGGGAAGTTGCTTTCAATGACAACTACAGCCAAGCCTCATCGAACTTGGTTTGTGTGGATGAATTTTCCTACTTGGTTAAAAGACAGGATTACACAGCAAGTTTTTTTACTTCCGCAGAATTATACAAGATTGATACGCTTGAAAACGTGCTTTGGATTGCTCCAATTTCTCCAATTAGCTCCGAAACGGTTCAGGTAAATGAAATGATCGCTTCTGAAAATGGGGGCGTTTATGTTTTAGGTCTCGCAAAGCCTACTTGTGACGTCCCCAGCAACTGTGTTTGGTTCATTCAAAAATTTGATCCAAATGGAAATCTTGCTTGGACAAAAACTTGGGATGATATTCTCTGCTTCGAAGTCAGTGTTCGTGGGATGACACTTACGAATAATAATGAAATTCTCGTCAATTTCAGTGATACAGGAGGCTCCAAGTTTTACACGATTTCGAATGGAGGAGTTTTCACGGATAGTCTGGCTGTAAGTATTTCGAATTTTGGGAAGATTTTGGATTTTTCCAGCTATGAAAAAATTGCAAAACTACAGAATCTCCTATTCGGATTTGATGGGAATGGTACTTCAATCAACTCTCGAAATTTTTCAAGTGTAATACGAGGAATGGAAGTCCAAAATGACTCTTTATTTCTTATCACATCAGACAGCGTATTCATTCTTGACGCTAGTTTCCAAACAATACTTCAGACTCAAATTCCATCATTTTCAAATTATTCAACAATGAAAATTGATCCGACAAAAATAAGGCTCCTCAGCTATACTCCATCGACGCAATCTATTTTAACGCTCGACCATCAGTTTCAACTTATTGATGAGCTTACCATTTTCACGAATTTACCAACGACTGCCGATAAAGATTTTAGTTCGAGCCATTTCGCTGCAAGCTATGATTACAACCTCACTTCCTTTAGTTCAGTGCGACATCAAGATTTTTCGCTTCAATCGTCTGCTGATACGTCCATCAATACAACTGATATTGGTATTGTTGGATTCGATCCTTATCAAATCATTACAAGCCCAAATAGTTTTAGCCCTCCTGATTTTTACAATGTGTCCATTTCCGCAAATGTTCTGGTTAAAAACTTTGGTGACAATGTTTTAAATAACTGTAGGATCAATTATTTTATCGGCCCTTCCTATGCGTGCGGATTTCGTTGTTTTAATGAGGAGTTCACTAATTTAAATCTAGCCCCTGGCGATTCGATGTGGGTGAATATTGGGACATTTTTAAACGAAGTCACCTACGTCACAGGAGATCCTCTGGTAAAGGAAATTTGTGTGTACACGAGTCACCCGAATAACAAAACAGATTTAGTCGTTCCTAATGATTCACACTGCACGAATCTAGTACTAGGAAATGCTGCGCTTGCGGACAATACGATAAAATCCCTGGTGCTATATCCAAATCCTACTCAGTCATTACTTCACTTAGACACTGGTAGCAATGCAGCTTTTACTTATGAAATTTTTGATATTCGAGGGCATTTAGTTATGAGAGGTACAACGCTGAATGATCGCATTGATGTCGCAGATTTAGCCACTGGAATGTATATCATTTATCTTAGTTCTATTGATGGTTTAGAGTTCTCACCAGCGAACTTTATCAAACAATAATCGAACTAAAAACAACAAAGGGTCTTGAATCCAATTCAAAACCCCTTGCCGCATTTGCTTGTATATTCTTATTTCACCGCTACGCTGCGAACACCTTTTTTAGCTATAACTTCACGAACCATGATTTTCATTTCGGCTTGTGGAATTTTTCCTGGCTTCGCTTTTTGGTGCGGATTCACCGCAATTTGTTTTCCGTGCAAAGCGTGTGGCTGAACATCTTTCTTTAATTTTTTTCCTGCATCACCTTCTTGTGCAAATGCTCCAGTTGACAATGTAACTGCGAAAAGGAATGCGAATGGTTTTACTAGCTTATTCATAACTGTTTGTTTTTAAAGTTTTTCCTAACAAGCAACATTCAATATGCGTGCCAAACTTAAAAGTGTAATGTAAAAAGGATGAATTTTTGGAGCTATTCACGAACCTTAACCCACAAGGCAAGCTTCCCATCGTAGAGCATATCACGTAATTCATAAGAGGCTGGTAATGGGAACGTTTCAGAACAATACGTAACCACACGCGTTTTCAAAGGAAGCTGCGAGAGCTGATCAATGACATAATCTTCATAATGACGGAATGCGTCGGGATCATAAGTAATCGTGTCATCTATTCGATCGAACTCGGCGATATATTCACAAAAGGGATTATAATAATAGAATGCGCTGAAATCGCGAAAGTCGATTTTCTCAATGTCAGAATGAACGAATTGAACTCGATTTACTTCTAATTTTCTTGCTAAATGCCGAGCAGTTTCTACCAAATCTGATCGTTTTTCGACACCAGTGAAACGCGCTTGTGACAACAGTGAGGCCAGAATACAAAACTTGCCAGCACCAGACCCTATATCCAATACATGGGAATTTTCATTTAATGCCAACCAGTCGGATGCAGTTTCAATTATTTCGAGGGGTGTCCAATGAATGAAAGAATGCTTTTGAACCTTCTCTGGATAAAGTCCATCAAATTTCTTATCGTTCAAAAAGTCTTTTGGATTCATGCTTTTTTGTCGGTTTATTGAAATCCGAAGGTAGCACAATCAGCGCGAACAAGTAATGAAAAATATAAAACCAGCGCCATAATTCCGTATCAGATGGAGAAGGAACTCTCTTAACATATATGGACGTATCTGCATCTAAAAGTGGTTTTAGACGCTGGTTTTAAGATTGTTAATGAGACGCCATGTGCGTCATCAACTCAAGTATTTTTTTGGAATATCCCCACTCGTTATCGTACCACGAAATGAGTTTGACAAAATTGTCATTCAAAGCGATTCCTGCATCTGCATCGAAAATGGAAGTCCGAGTATCATTTAAAAAATCGGTCGAGACAACAGCATCTTCTGTATATCCCAAAATTCCCTTCATTGCTCCTTCTGAAGCCTTTTTAATAGCCGCTTTTATCTCTTCATACGTCGCAGATTTTTCTATACGCACGGTTAAATCAACTACTGAAACATCGGGAGTTGGCACACGAAATGCCATACCTGTCAACTTTCCATCTAAATCAGGAATGACACGACCAACCGCCTTAGCTGCACCTGTTGATGCTGGAATAACATTTTGCAATCCTCCTCTTCCAAGCCGCCAATCTTTCTTTGAGATTCCATCTACAATATTCTGTGAAGCGGTTGCAGCATGAACGGTGGTCATCAGGCCTTCGATGATTCCGAACTCATCATGAATTACTTTTGCCAAAGGAGCAAGACAATTGGTGGTACAAGAAGCATTCGAAACGATTTTCATGTCTTTTCGATACTCGTTCTCATTCACCCCCATAACAAAAATCGGAGTATCGTCTTTCGAAGGTGCTGTCATTACAACATACTCTGCCCCTGCCTCTAAATGTGCATGTGCTTTTTCAGTCGTTAAGAAGAAACCAGTTGCCTCAACGATATAATTAGCATGAACCGCTCCCCAATTGATATTTGCGGGATTGGGTTCTTGCGTCACTCTAATTTTTATACCGTCTACCGTTATACTGTTTTCATCATGTTCGATCGTTTTCTGAAAAGGGCCGTGCGTTGAATCATATCGAAGTAAATACGCCAAATATTCGGCATCGTTTAAATCATTAATGGCAACAACTTCCATAGTTGGATCCTCAAATGCCATTCGAAAGACCAATTGTCCAATTCGACCAAATCCGTTAATTCCTATTTTTAATTTTGCCATATAATTCTGTTTAATCGTTGATTAGCCAAGAACCGCCAACTGAAATGACGTTGTCGAGAGCCAAATAATCTTGGAAATTAGACGCGTTGATTCCCCCAGTTGGGCAAAAAATCGCATTTTTGAACAAAGCGCTGTACATTTTCATTGCTTTTACACCTCCAAAGAGATCCGCGGGAAAGAATTTGAACACTTCCCAACCAGTATCGAGTCCTTTGATAATCTCACTTGGCGTTGAAACACCTGGTAAGAAAGGAATTCCACTGAAATCAAACTGTTGTACCATTGAAGGCGCTAAGCCTGGACTCACCATAAAGTCGACCTTGTGTTTTACGCATTTTAGGATATCGTCTGGAGAAATAATCGTTCCAACACCGACATCAAATTCATTGCCATAGCGCGCTTTGAATTCTGCAATGGCTTCCCAGGCTATTTCTGTTCTTAATGTGATTTCAATACAAGAAATCCCTTGATTTTTAAGAGTCGTATAGATTTTTTCCAACTCGTCCATCGATTGGATAGTCACGACCGGAATCAATGGGTGCTTCCGTAAAACTGCTTCAATATTGTTCTGCATAATTTCTAACTTTTAAAATATTCCAGCGCCGTCTTCGCTTTTACCTATCAACTTTCTGAGGTTTCCAAATAATTGACGACCGTGACTTGTGTCTTCATAAACCAACTCTCGCGCTTCTCTTGATTCGAGATCATTCGAGAGGCATTCCAACGTTCCATGAATAGCATCGACAGTAACCAGATCTCCTGTGCGAATTTTGCCAATCAGACCTCCATGCGAAGCCTCTGGACTTACATGGATTGCCGCAGGAACTTTTCCCGAAGCTCCCGACATTCTGCCGTCCGTCACCAAGCCAACTTTATACCCTTTTTTTTGGAGAACCGTCAACGAAGGCGTTAATTGGTGTAATTCTGGCATTCCATTGTGAGAAGGTCCTTGAAAAGGAAGTACAGCGATGAAATCACGATCCAACTCCCCCGCTTTGAACGCCATAATTAGGTCTTCTTGACTATCAAAAACAACCGCTGGAGCCTCAATTTTGTAATGTTCAGAAGCGACTGCAGATGTTTTAATGACTGCGCGACCGAGATTTCCATTCAAAACCTTAAGTCCTCCTGTCGCAGCGAAAGGCGTCTCACAAAGTCGAATTATACTTTCGTTTAAGGATTTTTTCGGTCCGTCAACGTATTTAATTTCACCATCCATCAATTTTGGATCGAGGCTGTATTTCTGAAGACCTTTTCCGAGTATGGTGTTGACATCTTCGTGTAACAAGCCATTTTCTAACAGTGAGTGAATCAATAATGCCATTCCCCCGGCAGCGTGGAAGTGGTTAATATCTGCCGCGCCATTTGGATAAACACGTGCCAAAAGAGGAATGATCTCGGACAGATCCGAAAAGTCCTCCCATGTGATTTTAATTCCTGCAGCTCGGGCAATAGCCACAATATGCAGGGTATGATTGGTAGATCCGCCCGTTGCAAGAAGTCCGATAATTCCGTTCACTATCGATTTTTCATCGACGATTGCAGCAACGGATGTATCAAAGTTTCCGTTTCGAATATTTTCGAGTAAGACACGAACCGCTTCTCGGTTTAGCGCCGTTCTCATGTCTGAATTCGGGTTCACAAAACTCGATCCAGGCAATTGCAACCCCATGATCTCCATAAGCATTTGATTGCTATTCGCAGTTCCATAAAATGTACATGTGCCCGGAGAATGGTAGGAGTCTGATTCCCCTTTTAAAAGCGCTTCACGATCTATTTTTCCTTCAGCAAAATCTTGACGGATGCGTGCTTTTTCATCGTTGGTAATTCCGCTTGGCATTGGTCCTCCCGGAACGAACATCGTATGCAAATGTCCAAAAGCCAAGTTGCCAATTAACAAACCAGGTACAATTTTATCACAAATACCCAAGTTCATTGAACCGTCAAACATATCATGAGAAAGTCCAATTGCTGCCGACATCGCAATCACATCACGACTGAGTAAAGAGAGGTCCATTCCTGGTTGCCCTTGTGTCACACCATCGCACATAGCGGGAGTCGCACCAGCCACCTGTAAAGTAGCGTCAAATTCATTGGCAAATTTCCGAAGCATGGGAGGGTAATCCTCATAAGGTTTATGAGCAGAAAGCATGTCATTGTATGCGGTGATCAATCCAATATTTGGTTGTCTACCTTCTGATAGCAATTGCTTGTCCGTTCCTCCACATCCCGCAAATCCGTGAGCGAGGTTTCCACAACTCAATCCATTTCTGGCGGTAGAAGTATTGAAATTCTTTTTCGCGACACGCAGGTATTCCGAGCGCGTTTCAGCGCTTCGATCAATAATTTTCTGCGTAATTTCTTGTATTTTTCTATTTACTTTCATTCAAATAATAAATTTTTGTGTCAGGTCGTAACGACAATAAATAATGAATTGGCAACTTACGCGCTGTATCATTCAAAACTCGCCACTTCTCCTCCCCGCTGATCAAAAGATAAATTTCATTTGATTCGGTGATCAACTTCATATTGCAAGTAATCCTTTTTCTAGGTTCAGACGGAGCTCTAGTTGCTAAAAAAGAGCTAACATCCTGATTTATTGCTCTCTCAGACGCTATATCTCCAGGGAAAATTGAAGCTGTGTGACCGTCTGCCCCCATTCCTAAAATAGAAAGGTGGGTTCTGTTGGTAAACCCTTCATATTTTTCTTTCAAGATTTCGAGATTGGCTTCTTCGTCCGTTGAGTCGAAAACCATTCCTTCGATATTATAGTGCTTTTGAGAGTGCGTCTTAAAGCAAGAGCGAATCAAACTTTCGTTACTGAATTCACTAGAAATTGGCACGAATCGTTCATCGACCAATCCGAATTGAACTTTTTCAATAAAATTGCAGTTCTGATCAAGTAATTCATAAACAGGTCCCGGAGTGCTTCCCCCTGAAAGTAGCACATTCGCCATTTGATCAGAACGAATTGCCTTATCCAGATCCGCAAGTAATGCTTGCACAATTGCAATTTCCCATTTCTGTTTGCTTGAAAATACTTTCTGCATGGTTATCTTGTTTTCCAGTCCGTTCCTGATTCCATAATCGTATCACCTGGCCCCCAACTTCCCGATTCGTACAACGTAACGGGAACCATTTTTTTCCAGTTTCTATTGATGGACTCAATCCATTTCCAAGCCGATTCAAGTTCATCGTGACGCATAAACAACGTCTGATTTCCGCGTATTACGTCCATTATTAGACGTTCGTATGCATCGGGCATTCTGTCACTGAAGGAATCAATAAAATCAAGTTTTAATGAAATTGGCTTAAATCGATATCCTCCTGGCCCCGGAATCTTGCTCAATTGAACCAATTCGATGCGCTCTTCAGGCTGTAAACGAATGATCAATCTGTTTTGCAGCGGGAAATTGGATTCAGGAAAAATATTGTGTGGTAATTCTTTAAAATTAATCACGATGTCTGAATATCTCTTTTTCATGCGTTTACCTGTTCGTAGGTAGAAAGGAGTATTCTTCCAGCGCCAATTATCGATATGAACTTTCATTGCCACAAAAGTCTCTGTTTCCGAATCATATTTTTCGATGTCTTCTAAATAAGAATTCAAGTTCTTACCGTCTACAATGCCTCTTGTGTATTGACCACGAACGATATTCCCTTCAATGGTGTTTCTGGTGAAAGGACGCAAGGATTCCAGCACTTTTACCTTTTCATTTCGAACTGCATCTGGGTCTAAACTGGATGGAGGCTCCATAGCTACCAAACAAAGCAGTTGCAGTAAGTGATTCTGAACCATGTCAAGCAATGCTCCCGTGTGATCATAGTATCCAGCGCGCTTCTCCACCCCAATGCTTTCCGCCACGGTAATCTGCACATTTTCGATGTTTTCAGCATTCCACGCTCTTTCGAAGAGATGGTTTGCAAAACGCAACACCATGATATTCTGAACAGTTTCCTTTCCGAGATAATGGTCAATTCTGAAAATTTGTGACTCTTTGAAAACTGAAGAAATGATTCCATTAATCTCTCGGCTCGACTCGAGATCGTGTCCCAATGGTTTTTCAAGAATCACTTTACTGGTTCCTGTAACTAAATCACTATCTTTCAAAGCATTGCTAATCTCCGAAAAAGCAGCAGAAGGAACTGAGAAATAGAACATTCGCTGTCTATCAGGGTTCGCCTCAAGTTTCTTTTTTAAGCCATCATAAGCTTCGCTTGTATTCGTGGGAATTTGAAGCAGTACGATATGGTCTAAAAATTCATTAATTTTACCAACAGCGCCACTTGCATCGATAAAATGACGAACTTCTTCTTTAAATTTTGTTTCGTCGGAATTGCTTCTTGAGACGCAATAAATAGCAAAAGAAACATCTATTTGATCTGTTGCAAAACGATGATAAAAGGCAGGCAGTACCTTTCGTTTGGATAAATCACCGTCGCCACCAAAGATGACAGCATCAAAGGCTTCGATTTGAATAGTACTATTTTTTTTGCGACTCATTTTTTTAATTTTCTATTCTCAAATGTAAACACTTTTTGTATAATGTACAATAACTTGCATTTTTTTTATATATTTGACTTACCAATAATGATACGATAATATTATGTTTTTAGTTGTAGAAAGTGGCTCAACAAAAGCAGATTGGATGCTCATTGATAATGACAAACATTCAGCTTACAGTACCAAAGGTTTCAATCCATACTTCCATTCACAGGAAGACATTCTGATTGAATTGAATGAACATTTGGAGCTCGATTTAATCAAAGATCGCGTTCAGGAAATCTTTTTTTACGGTGCCGGCTGTTCAAGTAACGTATTAAATAATGAAATACAAACGGTATTAGAAACTTTCTTTATCAACGCAAAAGTAACTGTGGATCACGACCTAGCAGCATGTGCCTTCGCTTGTTACAACGACACTCCTCAAATAGCTTGTATCCTCGGAACAGGATCAAACTCTTGTCATTATGACGGAAAGACAATCAGCGAAGCAGTGCCAGCTTTAAGTTATATTTTGGGCGATGAAGGTAGCGGAAGTTACTTCGGGAAGGCTTTGTTATCTGGTTTTCTTTACAAGAAGTTACCCAATGCAATTCATCAAGAATTAAGTCAAATGGGCTTGACCAAGGATCAAATCTTCGAAAGCGTTTATCGCAAACCAAATGCGAACGTATACATAGCTAGCTTTACGCAGGTTTTAATTCGAAACAAAGATTTAGAATACAGTCAACGAATTATTAAAGAAGGATTTCAAAAATTCATTGATATCCATGTGAAATGCTTTCCAGATTATAAAAAATGTGAAGTCAACTTTGTAGGTTCTGTTGCCAGTCTTTTGCAAAAAGAATTGAAAGAAGTATGTGCAGAAAATGAAATCACCATTGGAACGATCGTAAGACGTCCATTGGAAAGACTCGTCGCCTATCACAAAAACCTAAAGGGATTATCGAGAACCAACTTTATTAAGGAGGACACCTCTCGTTTGAATTAAAAGCTATTAAAAAAGAATCCATCAGCAAATTGCCTACACTAAAAAAATAGACTTCCTATGTTGACAAGAATTTGTATTTCCGTATTTGTGCTTTTGACTTTAAACTCTTATGCTCAAGACTCAAAAAACTCGTCAGAAAATATTGAAAATCAAATTGATGCGATTATTTCTCAAATGAGTCCAAAAGAAAAAGTTGGACAAACATGTCAAATTACCCTTGATGTTCTTCTGGCGCGCGATTCTTCAGGAGCATTAATCGAACCAGCTCAAATTGACCCGAAGAAATTACAAATTGCTCTTGTAGATTATGGAGTTGGTTCAGTTTTAAACGTTGGCTGGCATACATTGCGACTGGAAGATTGGGATCATATCATGGAAATGGTTCACCAACCTTTCGAATCCAATAAAACCTTTGCACCGATTATTTATGGCATTGATGCCATTCACGGAATCAATTATACCGTTGGTGCCACACTTTTCCCACAAGAAATTGGGTTAGCTGCAACATGGAACCCTAAATTGGCAATGGAATTTGGTGAAATCACGGCCTATGAAACGCGCGCTTCCGGAATTCACTGGAATTTCTCTCCTGTTCTTGACATAGCGAGACAGCCGCTTTGGTCTCGAACTTTTGAAACCTTGGGAGAAGATGCGTACCTAGCTTCAACAATGGGAAAAGCAATAATATGTGGCTATCAGGGCGATGGATCGATTAGTCCTACCCATGTGATTGCATGTATGAAACATTTCGTTGGATACAGTGCTCCTGAAAGTGGACGAGATCGCACACCTGCTTGGATTACAGACAAACAAATGAATGAAATTTACTTCCCGACATTCAAAACTGCCGTAGAACAAGGCGCATTATCAGTAATGATCAACAGCGGTATTGTCAATGGCGTTCCAGGGCATATCAATCATCATTTATTGACTGAGGTTTTAAAGGAAGAGTGGGGATTTGAAGGCTTTGCGGTCTCTGATTGGGAGGACTTCATCATGCTGCACACTATTCACAAAGTAGCACCAGACATGAAAACAGCCATCACAATGGCGATCAATGCTGGCGTGGACATGAGTATGGTTCCGAATGCGCCTGATTACAAGACCTATTGCAAACTAATGCTAGAAGCAGTGGAAGATGGTTCCATTCCTCAGGATCGTCTCGATGACGCTGTGCGTCGAATTCTCCGAGTAAAATTTCGAGCTGGACTTTTTGAGAAAAATCAAAATCAACTGAAAAAATATCCCAATTTTGGATCACAGGAATTCAAAAACAAGGCAGAACAAGCTGCTTTGGAATCCATAACACTTTTAAAAAATGATTCGAACATTCTACCACTCTCCCCGACCAAAAAAGTTTTAATCAGTGGTCCGACGAGTGACAATCTCATCTTCTTGAATGGCGCCTGGACACATACTTGGCAAGGTGACAATCCTACTTTCAACACGGAAGGCTGTCTTTCGGTAAAAGAGGCATTTCAAGAACGCTTGGGTAAGGATAATTGTTTGTTCAGTCAAGGGGCAAAATTATTCGTGGAAAACGGATTTGAAACTTCGGCTTTGACTGACACTGCTGATTTCAAGAAGAAAGCTGAACAGAGCGACTACATCATCTTGTGTTTAGGAGAATTCCCTTCTACAGAAAAGCCAGGAGATATCAAGTCCCTCAATTTACCACAAGCTCAAATTGATTTAGCTAAAATTGCCTATCGAACTGGAAAACCTGTCGTGCTGATACTTCTTGAAGGTAGACCAAGAATCATTCGCCCTATCGTTGAGCAAGCAAACGGCATAATACAAGGCTACTTGCCTGGAGATTATGGTGCAAACGCCTTAGTCAAACTCGTTTATGGAGATGAGAATTTCAGCGGTAAATTACCATACACTTATCCAAAGTATGATGGTGTTCTGGAATTTTACGATCACCCACGAAGCGTTGATCGTTCAAAAGGTCCTGAATTTGATGCTTATGATCCACAATGGGACTTCGGCTTTGGACTCAATTACTCCGAAATTGAATATTCTGATTTAAAACTAGATCAAACCGAAATTAGTGATAACGATTCGATCATGGTTTCTATCACAATTAAGAATATGGGTGAGATGGATGCGAAAGAAATCGTACAAATGTATATTTCAGATCACTATGCTTCATTGACACCTGCTGGAAAACAATTAAAAGCGTTCACAAAAACAGCGTTGGATTCTGGAGAAACTAAAGTGATTAACTTTGTAGTTAGTGAGGAGGATTTGCGATTCTATGATAATCACGGAGAGTGGATTTCAGAATCAGGTACGTTCAGTATCAAGATTGGCGGATTGGAAAAAACATTTGAATTAAAAAAATAACGGATGACGTACAAGATTAAATTTGATAACTTCTTTTCCTACTCCTTCTCCCTTGACTGCTTGATTTTTGGTTACCGCGAAGGCAAAATTTATGTACTTCTCATCAAACGTGATATTGAACCTTTTCTAGGCGAATGGGCCATTCCAGGAGATCTCGTATATCCCGAAGAAGATCTTCCAGATGCTGCAAATCGTATTTTAACAGAACTTACCTCTGTAAAAGAAGTCGAACTTCATCAAGGGTTGACTTATGGAAAACCAGAAAGACATCCTCAAGGACGCGTTATTACTTGTGCTTATTTCGCGCTTGTACAAATGGATCAAATCAATGCAAAAGCATCTTCTTGGGCAAAAGAAGTTAAGTGGGCTCCAATTTGCGACGTTGGGCCGTTAGCATTCGACCATAACATGATTTTAGAATCAACTTACGAGATATTGAAGCAAAAAATGAAGCGTGAACCAATTTGTTTCGACCTTCTACCCGAAAAATTTGCGCTCAACGATATGCAACAGCTTTATGAATATGCATTCGAAGTAGAAATGGACAAAGCAAATTTCAGAAAAAAGATAAAACCAATCCCATTAGTTAACCTACACGAGAAACAATTGAACGTAAAACATCGTCCTGCAAACCTCTTCAAGTTTGACCTAGAAACCTATAAGATAATGGTAAAAGAAGATAATTTCACCTTTAAAATGTAAAATATTTACATTAAATTTTACTTTTTGTATTTTTTACAATATCTTTATCGTATTAACTTAAAAAATTACGATATGAATCGAATTCTACTTTTATTTTCTTTCACGCTAGTTTTTGGAGCAACTCAGGCTCAGAACACTGTGAACGCAACGGCTTCAGATAGCTGGACAGGTTTCATGAATGTATTTGAAACGCAAGCAAACGGAGGAGGTTATGCTTTTGGATCTTCTTGGGGTGTTTCCGATCTCAAAACTGAGATTGACTCAGTTGCAAACACAATTACTCTTTTTCCGAACTTCAACACGTACAATGCATCTGATCCATTTTGGTCTGATTCACTTACCAATTCAGGAAACAAAGACATGGAAGCTTCAACTTATGTTGAACCAGGAGCTACTTTCAACGGACAAGATTTGACTTTTAAAGGTCAGGTTGTTTCCAATACATTGGACGCTTCTTACTCTGCTTCTTTTTTCATCAAAGCATTGGATCCAGCAAATAATTTCGCAGACGCATTGGCAGGAGCAAAAGTGATTACACTTCCTGCAAGCGGTGAGTTCACCGTTTCCGCAACTGCAGCTGAATTGGCTTCAGGATTGATCGTTCAGTACGGATTTGTTGTTAGAGGAATCAACGCAAACCCTGCAGACTCAGCTGCCTTAGGTAACATTCAAATTACTTCATCGACTGCAAGCTTGACTGAAAACACAGTAGCGTCTTTCAATGTTTACCCGAATCCATCTAACGACATCATCTCCTTGTCAGGAATAAATGCAGGAGATTCTTGGATCATCCGTGATTTTCAAGGACGTATTGTTGCTGAAGGTTCAGAAGTAACTGGCATTGATATCTCAACTTTAGATAGCGGTGTTTATTTTGTTGCATTAAACGACAACAAATACGGAGTAAAATTCGTAAAGAACTAATTTTGACAGAGGACTGTGAAGTCCTTAGATTTGTAAAGTAGGGAGTCGATAGGCTCCCTACTTTTTTTTGCTTCAGCTTTTCTCACTTTGTAGGACGGTCATTATTAGGACACTCACGAAAGCATTTAACCCATAAAATACTGACTTGTAATTTTTTACTTCAATAAAAAAGAGGATTTAGGTTTCGGGTAAAATCTTTTTTTAATTCATTTTAGTTATTGTACTTAATACAATATATAAGATATTTTGCGTAATTTGTCATCGCTATAACGGATCCAACTCACCAAGTTTTGATCCACTTATGAAAACAAAATGCAAAATCAATTTGGATCATTAGATTACGCTGTATTTATCTTATACGGCCTATTAATTTTAGGAATGGGACTTTGGGTCTCCCGTCGTAAAAATGGCATTGAACGCAGTGCGGAAGATTACTTCTTAGCTAGTAAAAGTTTGCCATGGTGGGCGATTGGAGCCTCGTTAATTGCTGCCAATATTTCGGCTGAGCAATTCATTGGCATGTCAGGCTCAGGCTACAAAGTTGGACTGGCCATCGCCTCTTATGAATGGATGGCTGCTATTACTTTAATCATAGTTGGAAAGTATTTTCTTCCCATTTTTATCGAAAAAGGAATCTACACAATTCCAGAATTCATTGAAAAGAGGTATTCAACCAATCTCAAGACAATATTGGCTGTTTTTTGGATTGGACTGTATGTCTTCGTGAATATCGCATCTGTACTCTATTTGGGGGCGTTAGCGTTGGAGACAATCATCGGTATCGATATGGTTTACGGTGTCCTTGGACTTGCATTATTTGCCGCCGCCTACTCTCTTTACGGTGGATTGTCTGCCGTAGCTTGGACTGATGTGATTCAGGTCGTTTTTCTCGTAATGGGAGGTCTGGTCACGACCTACCTTGCACTCGATACAGTATCTGGTGGAGAAGGATTTTTTGCAGGCTTAGAAGAGATCTATCACCGTGCACCAGACCGTTTCGCTATGATTTTAGACGAATCAAATCCCGAATACAGCAATCTACCCGGCATAGCTGTTTTAGTTGGAGGTATGTGGGTTGCAAACCTGTATTACTGGGGATTCAATCAATACATCATACAAAGAACACTTGCCGCAAAATCCTTGAAAGAATCCCAGAAAGGCATCTTGTTCGCAGCGGTACTTAAATTGATCATTCCACTAATTGTGGTGATTCCTGGGATCGCGGCTTATGTTATCACAAATGATCCCGAATTAATGCAATCGGTTGGCAATACATCGGCAAACGGAGCGCCAACAATGGAGGCTACAGACAAAGCGTACCCTTGGCTACTTCAATTTTTACCAACGGGTTTAAAAGGCCTTGCATTCGCCGCACTCGCAGCAGCCATTGTTTCTTCCCTAGCATCGATGCTCAACTCAACATCTACCATTTTTACCATGGACATTTACAAGCAGTATGTCAACAAAAATGCCACCAACAAAGAATTGGTTCGAACGGGTAGAATTTCAGCAACAGTTGCTTTGGTGATTGGATCAGTGATGGCACCGCTATTGGGAGGGATCGATCAAGCTTTCCAGTTCATTCAAGAATACACAGGAGTTGTCAGCCCAGGAATATTAGCCGTCTTCATGGTTGGATTGTTTTGGAAGAAAACCACAAGTTCAGCGGCAATTTATGGTGTTCTTGCCTCCATACCAATTGCTATGTATTTTAAAATTGGATCTAAAGGTTGGGTTGATAGCGAATTGTTCGTTGATCTTCCTTTTCTGCATCAGATGGGAATTACTGCCTTGTTAACTCTAGGCATTATAATGCTACTAAGTTACAGGCAAAACAAAGGCGCGAACGATCCAAAAGGCATTGAATTACAGAAAAACATATTCAAAACAAGTCCAACTTTCAATGTAGGAGCATTTGCAGTGATGCTTGTTCTGATTGCATTGTACGCATTATTATGGAGCTAAATTAAAATGAAAATGAGAGATTTAATTGTAAATTTTCCAAATCAACTTATCGAAAGTCTAAAAATTTCGAAAACCTACGATATTCAAGTAGATCGAACCATCATGAACGTTGTAATCTGTGGTGTTGGAGGGTCAGGGATCGGTGGAGAAATCGTTAAAACCTGGTGCAAAAACAATTCCCACATCCCTATCGAAGTCTGTCACTCCTATGAGTTGCCTCAGTTCGTTTCAAGTGCCACTCTTGTCATCGCTTGCTCATACTCTGGGAACACTGAAGAAACATTAACAGCTTTGGACCAAGCTCTTCAAAAAAATGCCTTCATTATCGCAATCACAAGTGGCGGAAAGTTGATGAAAATTGCGGAAGAAAAGAATTTTAAATCCGTTATTGTTCCCGGAGGACATCCTCCGAGAGCAGCGCTCGCCTATCCACTAGTTCAAGTTTTGGCAATCTTGACGAAGGTAAAAATCACGGCAATTGATCTGGAAGCAGAAATAGCCAATTCTGCAAAGCTCCTGCAAACAGATCAAAATAACATTGAAAAAGAAGCAGGAAACATCTTAAAAGCATCTGGAGATAGAAAATTTCTTTTTTACGCAGAAGACAAATTCGCCCCGACGTTACTAAGAGCTTGTCAGCAAATCAATGAGAATAGTAAGGAGCTGGCTTTCTATAACGTCATACCAGAAATGAATCACAATGAAATAGTTGGCTGGGCGAATCAGAAAGAAGATATTTTCACTGTATTTCTTCGCAGCTCACTAGAAAATTCAAGAAATTCCCAACGCATCAACTTTACTGAAAAAAGCGTTCGAGAAAAAGGATTAACACATAAAATGTCAGCGCGAGGGAATACACTCGTTGAACAGACACTTTGGAGTATTCACCTCTTCGATTGGATCTCGTTACTATATGCTGAGAAAAAGAATATTGATATTGAAGAGGTTTTCATTATTGAAAAGCTAAAACAGGAACTCGCAAACATCTAATAATAAGTGTGAAATAATATTAAAAAAAAACAGTTATTGTAATTTGTACTATAAAGTAATTTAGTGTACATTGCATTGCGATTGCTAAAATTGTACTACACGAAATAAAATGAAAATGGCAAACAAACTACTTCTATTCTTGCTTTTTGGCTGCTTCTCCTTGGCGGTAAGTGCCCAAAACATTACCATTGATGGAACCGTCGTTGATGAAAAGTCAAAATCCCCTATTCCTTTCACAAAAGTCAGCATTAAAGGCACAAACAAAGGTGCAATTGCTGATGAAAATGGGGCATATTCGGTAACGGCTCCATACACAGACACCATGGTTCTGGTCTTTTTCGCAAGCGGATTTGAGAAAACAGAGATTTTCGTAGGCGGAAGAACTAAAATTGACATTGAACTAGTTTCCGACATTAAGGAATTCGAAGAAGTAGTCGTTGTAGGTTATGGTGAATCTACTGAAAAGGAACTTACAGGAGCGACCTCGAAGGTCGATGGAGAAGAAGTTGAAAAAATGAACTTAGCGCGTGTCGATCAGGCACTGCAGGGTAAAGTTTCAGGTGTGAATATTAGCACCAACTCTGGTTCTCCAGGAGGTTCTTCTAATATCCGTATTCGTGGATTATCCACTTTTGGAGATAACGATCCATTAATTCTCGTTGACGGAGTTGTTTATGATGCCGCTGGATTGAATGCGCTAAATCCCTCAGATATCAAATCAATCAACGTCTTAAAAGATGCGACTGCCGGAATCTATGGTGTTCGCGCTGCAAATGGTGTCATAATCGTTGAAACTAAAAATGGTAAAATCAATGCGCCTCCTGTGCTCGAATACAACACCTACTTCGGAATTCAACAAACATCAAAGAAATTGGATTTATTGACGGCAGAAGAATACGCTGTAATCAAAAATGAAATGTTTGCTTTCGGAGGTCAGCCTATGCCCTTCAACAATACTGCGCTCGGGCGGGGAACGGATTGGCAGGATTCTGTATTTCAAAATGCACCAGTTCAGAGCCACAACGTAAGTCTTTCAGGTGGTTCGAGCAATACGCGCTATTCACTTGGTTTGGGGTATTTTGAGCAAGACGGAATTGTTGGAGGCGAAAAAGCCAACTTCCGACGCTACAATGCTCGATTGAACTTAAGCACGGACCTTTCAGAAAAACTAAAATTAAATTCAGTGTTCCTCTTTTCAAACGATTTCCGCAAAGGACTTCCAGAAAACGGAATTGGATCAGTTCTCTACAATACAATAAATGCCTTTCCTAATGAGCCTATTCGAACTCCCGATGGTAACTATTCGTACTTAGAGGAAGTAAGCGACATCATCAACCCGATAGCTCAAATTGAAAACCAATACAACTCCGCTTCTGCAGATAAATTTGTAGGAAAAGAAGAATTGGTATACACCTTTAACGATGATTTTAAATTCACCAATCGTTTTAACTACAACTACGCGATTGTCAATAGTAAAGCATTCTTCCCATTAGCTTGGTACGGAGATGGTAAATTTGCCAATACTGCTGCTAACGAAGATTTAGACGCGCCAATCGTTGAGATTGCGGACAGCGTATTCATTGAAAGAGGAGCATCTGTTTTCGAAGAAAGAGCTTCATTTCTCGACCTTACCTTCGAGAGTTTCTTGAATTACTCGCATACGTTCGATTCAATTCACCGTGTAAAAGGAACGGCAGGAGTTTCTGTATTTCAGCGAAAAGGTGAATCCCTAAGTGGAACAGCATTCGGAATTCCGAACAACTCGGTCGATTTCGCTGATATTTCTGCAAATACGGCAGAAGGAGGTTTTTTGAATAACGTAGGATCCTACGAATTTAAAGAGCGCTTGGTTTCTTCATTCCTTCGTGCGGAGTATGCCTACGGGTATCGCTACTTGGTTTCTGGAATTGTGCGTTTTGATGGGTCAAGCAAATTTGGTCCAAACAACCGTTATGGCCTCTTCCCAACTATTTCTGGTGCATGGCTTGTTTCAGAAGAGGACTTCTACGACATCGATATGATCGACTTTTTTAAAGTGCGCGCGAGCTTTGGTGTTTCAGGTAACGACCAAATTGACAATTTCGCTTACCGAGCTCTGCTAAACGGAGAAGGTGTGTACGTTTTCAACGATGTAATCATGCAAGGAGTCGCGATCGGTCGAGCTTCTAATCCAGATTTAAAATGGGAAACTACGCGTCAATTCAATATCGGCGTTGATATGACCTTCTGGAAAAAACTTGACTTCACGACGAACTTCTTTATAAAAAACACATTTGATCTTTTGTTCCAACCTGATGTTTCGGGTGTTCTCGGTTCATACGGGCCAGGCGGATACCCTCCTATCATCAATGCTGGAGATGTTTCCAACAAAGGACTCGAAGTGGAACTAAGCTACTCTACGAATGAAAAGAAAGATTTTGTTTTTGGGACGAGCTACAATTTCACAACGATTTCCAATAAAGTTACTGGGGTTCCTGATGGATTAGATTTCTTACCGGGAGCGAGTTTTGGAGTTGGTGGTGCCGTTGCAACGCGCTTTGAAGAAGGATATGAAATCGGTTATTTCCACGGATTTGAAACTGCTGGAATCTTCCAGACACAGGAGGAAATCGATAACCATCCTGTTGTTCAAGAAGGTGCACAACCAGGTGATTTGATCTTTGTCGATCAAGACGGAGACGGAAGAATCAACTTTAACGACGATTCTGATAAAACGCAAATCGGTTCTCCTATTCCACTTTTCACGATGGGATTGAATCTTAATTTCAAATACAAATGGATTGATCTTTCTGCAAACATTTACGCGAGCTACGGTCAGGAAATTATCAGAAACTTTGAAAGAAATCAACCATACGCAAATCAATTGGACTACGTGATTGACCGATGGACAGGTCCGGGGTCAACGAACGAGCATCCAAGACTTACGACTGGTCCAACGCGAAATCGGGAATTCTCTTCCTATTTCGTTGAAGATGGTTCGTTCATTCGATTGAGAAATCTACAGATGGGATACACCTTCCCTACCGCTAAATTGGCCAAAGTGAAAGTATCTTTTTTACGCCTCTACGTTTCAGCAAACAATTTACTGACTTTGACAAAATACAGAGGATTCGATCCTGATGTCGGTTCAGCGAACGTTCTAGGAGCTGGTGTTGACTACGGTATTTACCCGCAAGCACGCACAATTATGGGTGGTCTACAAATTAAATTTTAAGCATGATGAGAACAAATAAATATTTCGCATTCGCACTTCTTTTCGCTGTTGGAATAACCGCTGTTGGTTGTAAAAAGTTCCTTTCCGTGGATCCTGCCTACACGCAAGATGCTGAGAATTTCTTTCAAACTCCAGAGGATTATGAACGTGCTTTGATCGGTGCTTACGATCTTTTACAGTCAAGTTTCCTGTCTGTTTGGATTGGAGAAATTGCTTCGGACAATACCATCGCTGGTGGTGAAAGTGTCAACGATACAGAAGGTCTTCATCAAATTGATGCGATGACACATGGCGGAGTCAACAACGAACTTAGAAATCTTTTCCGATGGAATTACGCAGGAATAACACGGGTTAATTTCATCATGGAATTCAAAGACAACATCGATTTTGTTGGAAAAGAACAAATTCTCGCTGAAGCAAAGTTTTTGCGTGCATTTTACTACTTCGAACTTGTGAAAGTTTTCGGTGATGTGCCTTTAATTATTGACAAAAGACTTGGTGCGGAGGAAGTTACAACAATCGAACGCGCATCCAAAGAAGATGTTTACGCTCAAATAGAATTGGACTTGACCGAGGCTGCGTCCGTGTTGAATCCGATCGCACCAGAAAAAGGTCGCGCAACACGAGGAGCAGCGCAAGCACTGCTTGGTAAAGTGTATTTGTACCAAAACAAATTTGGCTTGGCGGCAACAACACTAGATCTTGTTATCAATTCGACACAGTATTCCCTGTATCCTGACTACGATGATCTGTTTTCTGTTTCAAGCGAAGGGAATTCAGAAACTGTTTTCGACGTTCAATACTCAGGCCTTGAAGGAGGAAGCTACGGATGCCTTGTTTGCCTAGAAGGGAATGTTGGTCCAGGTTTCCATGGAATTCGTCAATACAATGGACCTATTTATGGAGACGGAAACAGCTACAACCTACCGACGTCAAATCTATACAATGCTTTCGATCCAGCAGACCCGAGAAGAGACGCAACGGTATTGGATATCGACGCTTTTATTGCTGCACAACCGAATTCCGGTGATATCACCTACGCTATCGGCGCGGGAGGTCACACTGGTTACTACAACAACAAATACATCAAACGTCAAAACGAACTTGGTTTGCCAGATAACGATCTTACAAGCCCTGTCAACTACAGAGTGATTCGTTATGCCGATGTATTATTAATGGCAGCAGAAGCACACTATCAGAACTCCAATCCAGGTCCAGCACAAACGTATTTGGATCTTGTGAGACAGCGTGTTGGAATGCCATCAGTGCCAATTACGTCAGTTGAAGTTATTTGGAATGAAAGAAGATTCGAATTATCTTGTGAAGGACATCGTTTCTTCGATTTAGTTCGAACTGGACAGGCAGCCGCAAATATCAGTGGATTCCAAACCAACAAAAATGAACTATTCCCAATTCCACAGATAGAGATTGATCTGGCAGGTGGAAACTGGATTCAAAATCAAGGATATTAAAATTTGAATTATGAGAAATCTATTTCTTTTTATTGGCATAGCAATTATGGGACTAGCTTCGTGCAAGAAGGTGAATCCTGAACTTGGTGATCCACCAACTCAAGCAGATGCTCAATTTACGTATACTGAGTCCATACAAAGTCCAAACATTATCATTTTCACATTGGCAAATCCAGAAATGCGTGCCATTTGGGATTTCGGAAACGGAACTAAAGCCGAGGGAACAACTGTTTCCGGAGTCTATCCAAATGCAGGGACGTATACCGTGAAGGTGACGGTTTTCAATAAAGGAGGAAGCGCCACCAGTACTCAGGATATCCTGATTGCGCAGTCCGACCCTACTCTATTGGACAATCCACTTTACGACAAACTAACGGGCGGGGTCAACGGTCCTGGTTCAAAAACGTGGGTTATTGACTCAACGGCATCGGGACACTTAGGTGTTGGACCTGATCCAATTAGTGCTGCAGGAGCATTTCCAGAATGGTACGCTACAAGTCCATTAGAAAAGTCTGGAACGGGTCTATATGATGATAAATATACTTTTAGTATCAACGGTTTTGTTTTTGACATGGAAGTTGATAACGAAGTGTACGTTCACAACACGCTTTCAGGGAATTACCCAGGATCGTATCAAAATCTCGGTGATTACACTGCTCCATACACGGACCAAATGAATGAAAGCTGGTCTTTAATTGAAGGTGCAAACGACACAACTTTCACGCTTTCAGGAAATTCATTTATTGGAATGTATACCGGAGTCCAAACGTACAGAATTCTTGAAATTTCGGACACTTCACTTTGGTTACAATACAAACATCATGCAGGCGGCTTAAACTGGTACCTCAAATTAATCCCTGAAGGTTTTGTACCTTCTGGTGGCGGTGGCGGAGGTCCTGTGGGAACAACAACACTTCCTCTGGATTTCGAAACACAACAACCAATCTTTGATTTATTCGGCGGTACAGCGTACTCTTATATCGCCAATCCTAATTCAGGCGGAAATAACACAAGTGCGACAGTCATGGAGGTTATTCACGGAAATCAAACTTGGGCAGGAATGTACACAAGCATGGCCACTGCATTCGACTTTTCAACAGCGACGACCATTCAACTAAAAGTTTGGGCACCAGTTGCCGGCGCTTTTCGAATCAAAGTTGAAAATTCTGCCAACACAAATGATTTTGTAGAACTAGATGCCACCATTACCGCACCCAACACTTGGGAAACAATTTCCGTTGATTTCTCTGGAACACCATCTGGAGTTTACGATAGATTGGTTTTATTCCCGGGTTGGAATATCAGCAGCTCCGACACATTTTATATTGACGATATTGAACAATTATGATGAATAAAACAGCGAACATATTGATTTTGGTTCTTCTTTGGTCTGTTACTTTGACTTCATGTCAGAAAGACGAGCCAGTTGATGCAGTAGTATTGCCAACGAACTTAACAACCACAATTACAGTTACAAATGAAATGGTTGATATCACCGCGACAGCGACAAACTCCAACTTTTATACATTCGTTTTTATTCAAGGAAATGATTCAACAAAAGTCGAATCGACAGATGGAAACGCTTCACACAATTTCACAAGCGGAGGAACTCATACGATAAAAACACGCGCGCATACTACGTACTCAGATTATATCGAGAAAGTAGAAACGGTTACAATCACGCTTTCTGGTGGAAATGGGACGTATCCTGCAACTGGTTACACCACTCCCTTGAGCTATCCTGGATTAACACTCGTATGGAATGATGAGTTTGACGGAACATCACTGTCTTCTGATTGGACACAAGAAATCGGAAATGGGTCTTGGGGCTGGGGAAACAACGAGTTACAATACTACCGACAAGAAAATACCGAAGTTGCGAACGGTTATTTAACCATTACGGCAAAGCAAGAAAGTTTTGGAGGATTTGATTATACTTCGAGCCGGATTAAAACGCAAGCTCAAAAATCCTTCAAATACGGACGTGTAGACATCCGTGCTGCCGTTCCTTACGGACAAGGAATCTGGCCTGCTTTGTGGATGCTAGGAGACAATATCACAAGTGTTGGATGGCCAGCTTGCGGCGAAATCGACATTATGGAGCTTGTTGGTGGCTCCAATTTGAACGACAGAACCATTCATGGTACGATTCACTGGGATAACGCTGGAACGAATGCAAATTACGGAGGAAGCAATTCTCTGGCATCAGGCAAGTTTGCTGATGAGTTTCACGTTTTCTCCATTATCTGGGATCAAAATCAAATTAGATGGTTACGCGACGATGTTCAATTTCACGTAGCTGACGTCTCCCCTGCTGAAATGAATGAATTTCAAGAAAATTTCTTTTTCATTTTCAACGTTGCCGTTGGAGGTAATTGGCCTGGAAGTCCGAATGCTTCAACAATTTTCCCGCAGAAAATGCATGTGGATTACGTAAGAGTTTTTCAATAAAATTCGAATGCTCCAGAGTGAGCGAACATAAAAAATCCCGAAAATCTACAATTGAATTAGACTTTCGGGATTCTTTGTTTTTTTTGTAAGGCTCTTACTTCGCCGTCTTAGCAGCGTTGTACATCATTTTGATATTTGGTAACGACCAATCCGAAGTTCCTAAACCAGGAGCAAATTCGATAGCATAGTCATCCTTAACCAATAAGTGGTAAAAGTCGTACTCAATTTCGCCATCGTATTCCATCTTCGCGATGAAACCAAACTCGTCTGAAACAACATACTCGACGAAACCTTCCATTTCGACAAACTCTTTGGAAAAAGCGACATATTCCTCAGCAGATTGCCACATTTCCTCGCCTTCCATGCTCACTTCAAGGCTAAAATCACCTTTATTGATTTCCCAACAGTGCGTAATAACACCTTCCATCTCCATGCCGTTGCCTATCCCTTCTTCGATAATTGCGCCTTCTGGTGCATCAACCACAACGGGAATCCCTTTTTCCGACAAATCTACTTTGGTAGCGGTTGCTTTCACTGCCGAAACAAGCACAATAAGAGAAAGAATTCCTCCAAAAATGAATGTTGATTTTTTCATAGTTAAATTGATTAGGTAATATTTTGTGTGAATGTACTGAAAAGCAAAATATGTTGGATACGCTGCCACCAATATTCCCTAGATATTTTCTTAAATTTGATCTCAATTGAAAAAACAATACCATAATTCGGTCATATAATTCATGCGGTTAAACAAAGCAATAGCGTCATCTGGATTTTGTTCGCGAAGAGGAGCAGATGCTCTCATAAGTGAAGGAAGAGTTACGATTAACGGCAAATTGGCTGAACTTGGAACCCAGGTAGAACCGTCCGATCAAATATCTGTAGATGGCAAACCAATTACAGAATCGAAACCTCCTATTTATCTAGCATTTAATAAACCTATTGGAATTGAATGCACAACGAATCTTTCGGTTCGGAAAAATATCGTTTCCTATATCAATTACCCCGAACGCATTTTTCCAGTAGGAAGACTTGACAAACCAAGTGAAGGTCTAATTATTATGACGAATGATGGTGATATCGTCAACAAAATACTCCGTGCTCGAAACAACCACGAAAAAGAATATGTCGTGGTGGTAGACAAGTTCATTACAGAAGAATTCCTCGATCAAATGCGAAATGGAATTCCAATACTCGATACCATCACCAGAAAATGTGAAGTGGAACAAATCGATGGAAAGTGTTTCCGTATTATTCTCACCCAAGGGTTGAATAGACAAATTCGACGAATGTGCGAGTATTGTGGTTATGAAGTGTGGAAATTAAAGCGGATTCGCATCATGAACATCAAGCTAAACGACCTCCCGAAAGGACAGTATCGACACCTTTCGGATACGGAATTCAGTGAATTAACACGATTGACATCATCGTCAGACGGATCGGAGAACGCCTCGCTATAACCCATCCATAACACCTATTCACCAATTATCCATTTCTATCATTGGTTGCTATGAAATAGTGGTACATTGACTTCAAATTAGTAACAATGAATAAATTCAGATCTTTCGCTTTAGCATTCGTATTCCTTTTCAGCATATTTGGGTTGAAGGCACAAGGAATAAATTTCGAACATGGAAGTGTTTCAGAAATTTTAGAAATTGCCAAGAAAGAAAACAAAATTGTTTTTGTTGATTGCCTCACTGATTGGTGTGGACCATGTAAATGGATGTCGGCGAATACCTTCACAGATCCTGAAGTTGGAGAGTTTTTCAATGAAAACTTCGTGAATTACAAGTTAGATATGGAAAAAGGCGAAGGAATTGAATTCGCGAAAAAATACAATGTTCGCGCCTATCCTACCCTACTTTTTATCAATGGAGATGGGGAACTCGTTCATATTGGTATTGGTGCAAGAGACGCTGTAGGATTTATCGAATTGGGTACATCAGCGCTGAATCCAGAAGAGAACTTAAAAGGCCTAGGGATTAGGTACAACGTGGGAGAGCGAAATTCTGAGTTTCTAGGAATCTACCTGAAATTGCTCAACACGACTGGAATGGATATTTCAAAAGTATTGACGGATTGGAAATTAGAGGTAAAACCCAATGATCTTACCAACGAATTCAATTGGAGCGTTTTCGAGGAAGTATTCTCAGGTTCAGATAATGAATATTTTAGCCATGTGGTTCAGAATTACGATGCTTTTGCCAAGGAATTAGGAAAAGACGCAGTGAACACTAAAATTCTGAACACCTACAGAAAGGACTTGTATACAGCCATCTCAAAAGGTACTGAGGATGAAGTCAAACAAGTTAAAAATACGATCAAAGATTCTGGAATTGAAGGAGCGGAGAAAATGGTTCTCGTAACTGAAATGTCCATCGCAGCTAGGGCAAAAGAATGGAGTACATACAAATCTTTAGCAGAAACCGTAGCGGAACAATACACAGATGAAGATTGGGAATTGCTCAATAGCATCGCATGGACGTATTATGAGCAATTTGATGGCAAATCAGACTTAAAAAATGCATTGAAATGGGCCGCAAAATCAGTCGGAATTGAAGCGCATTATTACAACTTAGACACCTACGGAATGCTTTTAGCCAAATTGGGGGAAACCAAAGATGCCAAAGAACAACTCTCGTCTGCCATAGAAAAGGCGAATGAGGAAGGCATGGACGCTACAGAAACGAAAAAGGCACTTCAAGGAATCGAATAATACTTTTCCACTTCGTGAATCTTTTTATGGGCAGAAGAAAACGTCTTCCGTTTCCATTCAAATAAAGTATTTACCAATTATACATTTTGTCGGCCAAATGAAAAGCAATTGAATTAAATTGCCGTACATAATTATTTACTGGCTATGAAACTACTTTTACTGACCACGCTTGCAATGATCTCACTTGGAGCTTTGGCGCAACTACAACCACACAAATGTTTATCCCCTGAAGCCATTAGCTATCAGGAGTCAATCACACCTGGATTTGAACATGCGGTTCATGCCACCTTTAATCAGGCAAAAGCATTGAACACAAAATCAAACAGTATCTATACAATCCCTGTCGTTGTGCATGTTGTATATAACAATGCAGCTCAGAATTTACCCGATTCCGTTATTTTCAATCAAATTGAAACCTTGAACGAAGATTTTAACCGAATGAATGCTGACACGATCAATATGCGTTCTGATTTTGATATTGTAGCCGGAAGTCCACAAATTTCTTTTCAACTGGCTCAAATCGATGAATTTGGAAACCCAACAACGGGTATCACACGAACGAATACAGCAACGGCTTCTTTTGGCTCTCTTGCCTTACTCGGCGGAGATTTTTCTGAATTAGAACAGGTGAAAAGCACTGCCGATGGTGGTATTGACCCTTGGGATCAAAATCGTTACTTGAACATTTGGGTTTGTAATATGTCGATTGATTTTTTCGGAACTGAAGTTACTGCTGTTTTGGGATATGCGACCCCTCCAGCGAACCTTCCTAACTGGCCAACAGGTTCCGTAAATGGCTTGGAAGATGGTGTTGTAATTCAATACCAAGCATTTGGATCAAACAACCCGAACGTATTGGATGCAGGTGGCGGACCAATCGAAGTTTTAGGAAGAACTCCGACGCATGAAGTTGGTCATTACCTTGGATTGAGACATATTTGGGGAGATGGAGATTGCGCAGAGCAAGATGGCATCGATGACACTCCAAACGCAGATGCTGAGTCACAACAAGACTGTGATCCAACTAAGAACACATGCACCGATAATATCCAAGGAATTGATTTACCGGACATGATTGAAAACTACATGGACTATTCAGCGGAGACATGTCAAAACAGCTTCACAGAAGGACAAGTTTTATTAATGCACGGTGTTCTTGAAGGTCCAAGATACGACCTCGTTTACGGAAATCCAGCGACAGTGAATGAACTAGACTTTGCCAATTGGAATGTCTATCCTAACCCAACGCAAGGTACAGTAACGGTACGAAGTGATATTGAAATTGATCAAGTCAGAGTAATGGATATTTCTGGAAAAGAAGTATTAACAAAAACACTTCAAGGATCACAAACGACATTGGAATTGAGTTATTTAGGCTCAGGAGTTTACCTCATCGAGGTTGTTTCTGACGTACGTAAGTCACTTAAAAGACTCGTAATTCAGTAGACTACACAATAGATTCAAAAAATCCCGATCACTGGTTATTATCCTGTTGGTCGGGATTTTTTTTGAACCACATTGATGCTTTAGTACGATGAAAAAAGGTTAATTGCGAATCTCCTTGAAGCTTCAATTTTCTTTTTTAGTATCTTAAACTCCATGATCACCCTTTTCTTTTTCATTGTTTTCATTGCTGGGTTGACGTACCGAAATGCATTTCAACCCTCCAATAGAAACTTGACTTGGTATCAAAGATTCCGTGTTCCGCTTTTAATTATTGGGATACTTCTCGTACCAATGCTCGTTATCAATTTGTTCCCTTCAAATGGAAAAGAGTTGAGCGACAAAGAATATTTGGAGTATTTAGAAGAGAAAGCGGGCGAAACAAAGACGCTGGAAGGCTACGAATACTACATGAAGAATCATCCAAATGATTTGGAAGTTCGTTTCAAATACATCAATCTAGCTTCAGATCATTATAGCAATCGAAAAAATGACTTAAAAACGTACTATTATTCTTCGAATGACTTTGTTCAAAAGCAAAGTATTGCTTACGCTGAAGCTTATCACTTTTATATGGACTCAGTTCCTGCACGGCCTATTCCTGATGAATTGTATAGTAACTACATTTTAGCCATTGAAAAGTCAAATCAAGGGAATCATAAATCTGCGAAGCACTACCTTCTGAAAGAGATTGAAAAAAATCCTGAATATGAACCCGCATACTCATATCTGATCAAACTATCGATAATTCACTATCCCAATGATTATGAGAAGTATATGCGCCAAAAACGATTTGTTAAAACCTTACCATTTAGTCAACAGCGTTATATCTATTTCAAATCAGGACAATGGTACAAATACATTGAAATCATATCGAAGAAAGTATTTCGTCACGTCTCCCCGCTTGCTCTTATCGCAGCTCTTGTTATCTCTATGATTTGGATGGTTTTCTTGAGAAGCTTGGATGTCTTCAACAAAGAGAAATGGAGCGATATGATCGTAGTTTTCATTCTCGGCGGACTAATTACCAATTTCTGTCTCATTGGATACGATTTCTTTCACTATTCTGTCGGTGCAGGTCTCAACGGACGGATGATTAACGATTTTCTCTATTGCACGTTTGTAATTGGCTTCAGCGAAGAGTTCGTCAAACTTATCCCATGGATCGCATTTATTTTTCTGGCAAAAAAAGCGAAGGAACCCTACGATTATCTACTGTACGCCTCTGTTTCTGCATTAGGATTTGCTTTCGTGGAGAATTTCATGTACCTCGAAAACCCAGGCAATATCACCGTGAGATCCATTCTCAGTACAGTCGGTCACATGTTCGATGCATCACTGGTAGCATACGGATTTATATTAGGGCGGTATCAAGCGAAATCACGATTAATGAAATGGATATATCCAATCACTGGGTTCCTTGCAGGATGCCTTGCTCATGGTTTTTATGATTTCTGGCTCATCAGTCCTGGATTCAAATCGTACTATTTCATTACGGTGATTTTCTTCGTGATTAGCGTTCACATTTGGTTTAAATTCCTGAACAACGCTATGAACCACTCCCCTTATTTCATTGCGCGATCATTCAACCCAATTCGGCAACTAAATCTTCTCGGTATTGGATTCGCATCTATTCTAATGGTTGAGTACATCATTTTCAATTATCGCTTTGGAACCGAAGAAGCCAACTATAAAATTTCAAGTTTTGGTTGGACTGTTCCCGTTTTTCTATCTTATACAACGGTTTTATTTGCTGAATTTAGATTGGTACGTGGAAAGTGGAAGAAATTCAGGTTTAATTGGGCAAAATCTTTGTCTTTTTTCGGGAATTTCGGCAGAATCCCAACCGATAATCAAACAGACAGCTCGGACTACTCTTCCTACGAGGGACTTCAATTACGACTGTTCGTTCCAAAATCCAATCGATATGTTGGAAGTAAATTCCCTGTTAGCGGCAGCTGTGTCGGTTTTATTACGGTTTCTGGTGTTGATAATTGGACTTTGTTTGAAATAAGCTCTGAGTTCAATTACGCTGGTTTTCGTTGTGATTATGTGATCATTAGAAGTAAAACTCCCAGTGAAGCATTGAATTCAGACAAAGTAGAAATACTCCTTTTGTTTATTCCCGTTGGAACATCCCTTGATAATGATACCTTACAAACTGGAAACTTAAGATTTACGGGGAAAGCATTCGCACGTCCTATTTAGTAAATGATGAATTTGCCCTTAATCTTCGGGGCTTCACCTTCTTTTCGAATAGAAAAATAGTAGACTCCTTGATCGAAATCTAACGCGTCAATTACAAACAACTCACCATTGGTCTGATCCTCATAAACCATTTTACCTTGAGCGGAAAGTACATTCAATTCGAAAGTAGCGGCGGTGTTGTTTGAAAAAATCAATTCTGAAAAATCAACAACGGGATTAGGTCTCAAAAGAAAATTAGCTCCAGACAAATCCAAAACTTCTGTACTCACAATCTTTGAGAAACCCGCTCCACCTAGATGAAGACGGTAATAATTCACCTCGTTTTCAATAGGATCTACATCAGTAAAGTCATACGATATTGAAGCCGCGGTACTACCGCAAATGCCTTCGATACTTCCAATTGGGGTAAAGTTTACTGAGTCTACAGAATGTAGTATTTCGACGCCGTTGCAGGTCTCACCTTGAACAATCGCCCAAGTTAAAAGGACTTTTCCATTGAATTCCGTAGCTGTAAAACCGTGAATAATACTCTCATTCTGACCGAAACTAGGCAGTGAAAAGCACAATACGATAAAAAGAAGCGCTGTCTTCATAGTTGTTTAGACGGATTCATATCGAATTCCTTATACATCTAATTTAAGTAATTCATCCTTAAGTTCCTGCAATGAAACTTCTTTAAATTCAACAGCTCCCAGTTCTTCGGAAGTCTTTACCTCCTTCATCGCTAAAAATATTTTACCGTCTTTAAAACGAATAGAAACAAACCAAGCTGCAATTCCGCTGGCAATACTCATACAAGTCAAATTTCCACCACCACGATTTGCCTTCATGATAGACTTCTTTCTTTTAAAAACCAATTGTCCATCCGTTTCACTGTCATAGAGGATCGGGGTATTCATGGTAATGATTCTGTCACTCGGATAATTTGAAAAAGCATCACAGTTAATCCAGCCCATCTGCGCGACACTTGCCACGTAGTAACTTAAATCTGCACTATTCATTGAACCATTTTTAACGCGCTCTTCGAGATCCTGTTCTTGAATTTTGGTCAATGTATCTCTCAACTGTTTCCATGTCGAAACGTTGTACTTGTCTTTCATTTCCTCCCAAGAAGAATAACTACTGTTGATCGGGTTCCAAAAAGAACGTCCACTAGACCGAAGACATTCTCTCGTCGCTGCATTGTACTCTTTTATATCTGATCTGGTTGGTTCGATATCTCTTCCAATTGCAAAATCTTTCTTTCCAAAATTCCTGCACCAAAAATCACAAATGGGATCACAATTGATTAAAACACTCCAACCAAATCTATTTAGAGTCATTCTGCGCATTGCTCCACGACGTTCTGCCCATGAAATTGAATTGATAGCTTGGTCGTGTTGCCCTTCGAAAAAATTCATATCCGAACGAGACTCACCATTATTAGGCATAAATGTGGTAATTTCTCTTCCTGTCTCCAGTCGCAGAGGTTTGCCATTGCTGTCAAAAGCTTCAAATTTTAGCATACCTGCTGATTCGAGCATCTTTCCATTCGAGGTGGTCCCCAAATTAGCGAGTATCATATCCGATTTTTTATAAATCTCCGTAATCTTTAGCGTGAAATTTCGCTCACGAAACGCCTCTCTTGAGACCATCACTAAAGTTCCTTGTTTTAACTTCAGAATCGTATCTTGCCTTCCGTCGATTTTAAATTCTTGAGCAGGAATGGCCAATTGCTTGTAAAGGTCATTGATATCCCCCATGATTAGCTCTTGATCAACGGGGAATACTTCAGGTTCGTCGTATTCAATTTCGATATCTACCCGTCTATTTTTCGCTCTCCCTCCATCAGATTCATTGTCTGCAATTGGTTTTGCTTCTCCCTTAAATTCAATTTGGATCGTTGAAGCATCAAAACCTAAATCAATCAATAACTTCCGAATTGCGTTTACCCGCGCTTTAGAAAGTTGAACATTGTAAGCATCTGTTCCTTTGCTATCGGTATGCCCAACAAGTTTTACACACCTAATCGTCTTTTGAGGATCTCCAAAAAAGTTTTCGAAGCGTTGTTTTTCTTTCGAATTTAGCATGGATTGATCGAAATCGAAGTAGGACGTATAATTTTTAGTTGATTTGACCGCTACGAAGGAAAAGGAATCGAAGGCGGATAATACTAAAAGTAGAACCAGCAAAACAATGTTTTTCATAGTAGGAATTTAAATTACAACGAGAGTCAAAGAAAATTATTGCAAAAAAAATCCCAACTCCGTTCTATCGACAAAGTTGGGATTTTCAATAAATTCGGTTCTTCTATGCGTTCATGCGCGCATTGACTTCCATCCAGCCTCCGCCGTTTTCGCATTCGACACCTTTCGAACTGAAGTATTGTGTTGCTTGACCACTTCTTCCACCACTTGCACAGCAAAATAAGATCGGTTGCTTTAAATCCATTATCTCGCTTTCTCTTTGAACAACTTCCTGCAAAGGAATGTTTATTGATCCTGCCACGTTTCCACCGGCAAATTCTTCTCTGGTTCTTACATCAACTATCGTGTAACTCATATTTAATTCTTTTGGGACAAAAATATACGGAACTTTTCGGTTAACAAGTAACTTTAGTTACATCTTAAGAAAATCGTCTCTCAACTCAGCAGGATGCAATCAACAACGCATCAAATAAACCTAAGGTGCGTATTCAGCAATTAAAAATAACCAGCAGATCGCAAACTTAAAGAAGAATCCCGTTTTAAATTTAATCGTCAATTCGCAATCGTTAGCCTTCAAAGAAAGTCCAAAGCGGATCATGCTGAGGAACCGGAGCAATAACAGAAACGCGTTCTTTCGAAGTCGGATGGTTATATTCTAACTGCCTTGCGTGCAAATGTATCGATCCGTCTTTGTTAGAGCGTTTTGCTCCGTATTTTAAATCCCCCTTAATGATACAACCAATATGTGAAAGCTGGGATCGAATTTGATGGTGTCGTCCCGTTTCCAAAGTGATTTCTAGTAAATGGTACTTGTCCGAAGATTTCACCCATTTATAATGTAAAACCGCCAATTTTGATCCATTCGTCTCAGTTTCGCTGGCGTAAGATTTGTTTTGTTTCTCGTTTCGCTTCAGATAATGCTTGAGTGTACCTTCTTTTTTCGCTGGCATCTGCTCCACAACAGCCCAATAAACCTTCTTCGTTTGCTCTTTCTCCCGAAACTGTTCGTTCAGCCTAGATAACCCCTTACTGGTTCTTGCAAAAACAATCGCACCACTGGTTGGTCGATCCAATCGATGCACCACACCACAAAACACATTCCCTGGCTTGTTGAATTTCTCAGCTAGAAAAGTTTTAATCTTCTCTGAAAGCGGCTCATCTCCTGTTTTATCGCCCTGCACAATGTCTCCTGCGCGTTTGTTCACAACGATGGAGTGGTTATCAATATGTAAGGCTTCGATCTGAGACATGACGTATTATTTTCGAACCCAAAGTTCGCAACAAAAGAAGAATATTCCACTACCTTTGGTAAAAATTACACTTTATGTCTGTTCACAGCAATGTAAAAAAGGTAACTACACACGTTCTTCAAGAAATGAAGAATGCGGGTGAAAAAATAACAATGCTTACTGGGTATGACTACACCATGGCGCGAATTATCGATACGGCAGGAATTGATGTTATTCTTGTTGGTGATTCTGCTTCAAACGTGATGGCGGGACACGAAACAACACTCCCAATTACCTTGGATCAAATGATTTATCACGCTTCGTCTGTTGTTCGAGGAGTGAAACGCGCGTTGGTAGTTGTAGATATGCCTTTTGGATCGTACCAAGGAAACTCTAAAGAAGCGCTTTCCAGTGCCATTCGAATCATGAAAGAATCTGGTGGACATGCCGTAAAACTGGAAGGTGGACAAGAGGTTGAAGAATCCATTTCTCGTATTCTCACTGCTGGAATCCCAGTAATGGGGCATTTAGGTTTAACACCACAATCGATTTATAAGTTCGGAACATACGTGGTTCGCGCGAAAGAAATGGATGAAGCAAAGCGATTGATCGAAGATGCCAAAGCCTTAGAAGCGGCAGGATGTTTCGCTATCGTTTTGGAGAAGATTCCAGCAGACTTGGCAGCTAAAGTGGCAAAAGAAGTCGAAATTCCAATCATTGGAATTGGAGCCGGTCCAGGAGTCGATGGTCAAGTACTGGTTGTACACGATATGCTCGGTATTAACAACGAGTTTAGCCCACGTTTTTTGCGTAAATACCACAATCTATTCGAGGAGATGCTAGGCTCATTCCACCGTTACATTGAAGACGTAAGATCAGGCGATTTCCCGAACGAGGATGAGTCCTACTAGGCCGTAAAAATGGATAGCGAAGAAAAATATTGAATTTTCTCAAATTTTTCTAGTAAAAGCGAATCGTTATCAGATATTATTCGTAATATTGCACCCCGTTTTGGGGAGTAGACAAAGAAATTTAGTGACATGGATTATATAAAAGAACTTGAAAACGAACTAGTTGAAAAGAATGAGCTTCCAAAGTTCGGAAGTGGAGATACAGTAATCGTTTCATATAAGATTAGAGAGGGAGACAAAGAACGTATCCAGCAGTTCCAAGGTGTTGTGTTGCAACGTAAAGGTTCCGGTGTTACAGAGACGTTTACAGTTCGTAAAATGTCAGGTAACGTTGGTGTTGAGCGTATCTTTCCTTTAAACTCTCCGTTTATCGAGAGCATTAAAGTTACCAAGAGCGGTAAAGTTCGTAGATCACGTATTTACTACTTCCGTGAGCTTACTGGTAAATCTGCTCGTATCAAAGAAAAAAGAAGCTTCTCCTAATCGAGATTTCAAAAGATATAGAGAAAATCCTGATAGCAATATCAGGATTTTTTTTGCTCTAATTTTCAGGTCAACACCCCTCCTTTTTCAAGGCAAGTTCTAATGCATCGATCCATGGCTGAAGTCCATCGGCGATTTCCCGAGCTTTAAAATGATATCTCACATTCAACTCTGAATTATTGCGAAGCAGGAACTGAAATAAACGAAGTTCTTTCAATTGCTCCTGTTTCATTTGATTCCAGTTCGATTCACTAATTTTTTGATACTTTTTCATAGCGTTGTTTTTTTTTGGATTTAGCCCAAAAACAAGGATTTCAAGCAGAAAATACAAGGCATTTCGGAGCGCTCGCGAAACGAAATTTCATTTTAGCCATTTAGCTTTCTGATGGAAATTCATACCCTCGCGACATTGAAAAAACAAACGAAAAAAGTGGAAATAAGAGAGCAACTGAATTTAATGCTACAAATCAGCGCGAACAAGTCCTCTTAAACACTTGATTTCTTTGGTAAAGATCGAATATTCACTATATTCAGTTTCAACCCCGTGCGCCTTAACTTTATTTTTTATTAAATGAGGGAGTAATCATTCTAAAATGTAATTTCGACCCGATTTTTTCTGAGTCCGAAATGGCGCAGAACAACATAATTAGAAACAATGATCAAGAATATTGAAAATATCGAATTACAATACTTAACGATTAGTGACTATCAGGCATTAAAATCTGCCATGATTTAAACCTATCCAAGTATGCCTGACTCCTATTGGAAAGAGGATCACATTCAATCCTTAATTGATAAATTTCCAGATGGACAAGTGGTATTAAAGATCAACGGCGAACTTGCCGGTTGCGCACTTTCCATCATCGTTGATTATGCAAGCTTCGATAATCACCATACTTACAAAGAAATAACGGGTAATTATACCTTTGATACGCATGATAACGCAGGCGATGTGCTTTATGGTATCGATGTCTTTATCAAATCAGAATACCGAGGTTTAAGACTTGGCCGTCGTTTGTATGATTATCGAAAAGAGCTTTGTGAGAAATTAAACTTGCGAGGAATTGCTTTCGGCGGACGAATTCCAAATTATCACAAGTACGCCTCCGAAATCTCGCCGAAGGAATATATTGAAAAGGTAAAACGAAAAGAAATCCACGATCCAGTACTCAATTTCCAGATTTCAAACGATTTCCACCCTTCAAAAATTCTAAAAGGTTATTTAGAAGGTGATAAAGCATCGAATGAAGTTGCTGTGCTCTTAGAGTGGGATAATATTTACTTTGAAAAAGCAAACGACAAAGCAACAACCAAAAAGAAAATTATTCGACTTGGTTTGATCCAGTGGCAAATGCGACTGTATGCTGATATGGATGAATTGATGCAACAAGCCGAATACTTCATTGATGCTGTTTCTGCGTATCGTGCCGATTTTGCCCTTTTCCCAGAGTTTTTCAACGCTCCTCTGATGGCAGAGAACAACCATTTGCCTGAATCCGAAGCGATCCGAGAACTCGCAGCACACACACCTGTTATCGTTCAGAAATTTTCAGAATTAGCCATTTCTTACAATATCAACGTCATTACAGGAAGTATGCCTGAAATTCGCGACAATCTGTTGTACAATGTTGGCTACCTCTGTCACCGCGATGGAACCACGGAACGTTACGAAAAATTACACGTTACTCCTGACGAAGCGAAAGTATGGGGAATGCAAGGAGGAACGCAAATAAAAACCTTTGATACAGATTGTGGACAGATAGGTGTATTGATCTGTTACGATTCCGAATTTCCTGAACTAAGTCGCATTTTAGCTGATGACGGAATGGATATTTTATTTGTACCATTTTTGACAGATACGCAAAATGGCTATTCTCGCGTTCGACGTTGCGCACAAGCAAGAGCCATTGAAAATGAATGCTACGTAGCAATCGCAGGAAGCGTGGGTAACTTACCGAAAGTCAATAACATGGATATTCAATACGCACAATCAGCTGTATTTACGCCTTGTGACTTTTCTTTTCCTGCAAACGGAATCAAGGCCGAAGCAACGCCAAATACAGAAATGATCTTGATTGCAGATGTTGACATTGACCTACTGCGAGAACTGAATCAATTTGGAAGCGTTAGAAACCTGAAAGATAGACGATTGGATCTTTATGAGATGTCTAAAAGACAACGAGAGTAATTAGAAGGAATTTCACTTTTGATTAAAGGAATCTACTGTACAGCAGCGTAATTCATTGTTTCACTACAATTTATTCGCTGCTTTTATTAATTTTAAACATGGGGCGAAAAAGAAGGAGTAAAAAAAGACGTTTGGCGATTAGAATCGTTTTTATCTTATTCCTCATAGTAGGCGGTTTTTTTGCTTACTTAAAACTCACAGAGAATAACGTTCCTCCACCTGAAGGAATTCGTCCTTTGGCAAAGGATTTCAATAGTCACGGAATTGACGTTTCGCGCTACCAAGGAAAGGTAGATTGGGAAGTGTTGTTCAGTAATTCAGACTCATTAATTTCATTTGTTTACTTTAAAGCCACCGAAGGAAGTACGCTAATTGATCCGCAATTCAAAAGAAATCTATCAACGCTTCGAGAAATGGAAATTCCGCTTGGAGCCTATCATTATTTCAAACCGAACCTTTCTGCAGTAGACCAAGCGCAACATTTTTTAAAAGTTTATTTGCCTGGTCAGGATGATTTACCTCCTGTTCTTGACGTGGAGGAAGAAGGAACGGATGATGAAGAATTCAAAAGCAAAGTGCAGTTGTTTCTAGAAATCGTAGAAAACACCACTGGGAGACAACCAATTATCTATACGAATTATTACCTCTACTCCACAAAACTCCAAAGTGCATTCTCAGACTATAAATTTTGGATTGCGAATTACAGTGATAAAGCCGAGCGAATGGACGATGACAAAATCATTTGCTGGCAATATTCGGATAGAGGAAAACTTCCTGGAATCGAAGGCTTTGTCGATCTCAATATGTCAAAAATAAAGTTCTAATTACATTCCAGTAATTACAAACTCAGTACGACGGTTTTGAGCTCTATTTTCCTCTGAATCATTTGCTACTTTTGGCTTGGTTTCACCTATTCCTTCAGACTTTAAACGCGTTTTTGCAATCCCTTGTGAAACCAAAAATTCTTTTACGCCATCAGCACGATCTTGTGACAATTTCAAGTTTTTACCATCATCACCAACATCATCGGTATGCCCTTGAATAGAAACTGTGATTGTTGGATTTTCTTTTAAGAAACGCGCAAAACCCTTCAAAATAAACTTAGATCTACTTGATAAATTTGATGAGTTCGTTCCATACAATATATCATTAATGGTATAGGCCGTCCCTACCTTCAGTTCTTTAACAGCTAAATCGTTACCACGTATAGTAACATCATCTTCTTTGAATAAACTCTTCTCAATCAGCTTTGAATCGAATGCGTGACCGTCTTTTTTGACTGTAACCATTACGTCTTGCTTCTTATTTGTTTTAACGATTGCAGCGTACTTACCATCATCGCCATTGACTTTCACCTGAGTAACTTCGTCCGTTCCTTCATAAGTAATTTCGATTGTAGCGTCACTTACAGGAGCTCCAGATTCATCTTTCAACTCTCCTTTCAGAAGTGCAACGGACTGTGGTTGTGCTTCTTCGTACAATTCAAACGAATAAATATCCCAACTTGCTCCCTTTCGTGAAGAAAAATACGCCACATCACCGTCGATCGAAACAAAAAGTCCAAGTTCGTCATCTTCGGAATTAATTGGATAGCCAATATTTTTTGGTTCTGTCCACGTTCCATCAGGGTTTTTACGCACATAAAAAATGTCCAAACCGCCAATTCCAACCCGTGTTTTTGAAACTTGAGAAACGAAATAAAGGGTTTCACTATCCTGGTGCAAGAACGGACTTTTGTCTTTTCCATCCGTGTTAATTTCATCGAATGGTTTCGCTTGTCCCCAAGTTCCGTCTGGTTTTCTTTTGGCAACAAAAATGTCATTATCTCTTGTCGTTGAGCGATTTGCAGTAAAATACAGTGTGTTTCCATCTGCAGAAAGCGAAGGCTGCCCCTCCCACCCATCTGGAGTGTTGATTTGATCGCCCAATCGTTCTAGTGGAGTCCACGTATAGTCATTTCCTCCTTCACCCGATCTCATGTAGGTTGTGCTATACAAATCACAATTGTTATAAAGCTGTCCCATCACCTGCTCTTCCTTGCAAGCGCAAATAATCATTTCCTTGTTATCAACGGAAAGCGATGACGCGCCATAACTCTTTACAGAACCATCATTGAATGGCGCAGGCAATGGCGCTCCGTTATCGAAGTTCTCATTGTAATCAGGTCTTCTTGAAAAAGTAAATTCTTCCCGCCAATCAGACGCCACAGCTCCCATATCTTTTCTATCGACTGTTCTCGTGTAAAAAATCAATTCATTATCAGGAGAGATCATTGGAAAGTACTCATTGGTGCCAGAACTAACATTTCGAACAATCTTCGGTTCGAATGGAACTTCCTCGGATTTCACTTGATTCTCGTATTCTAATTCCCCAACAACTTCTGCTACATCTTTCAGTCGTTTCGCATGATCGTCTGCATACTTTGAATTGTCCTGATGCTTGTATGCTTTGAACGCCTTAAACCATTTTACGGCTGCATCCATGTCTTGTTGAGAATACTTTATCACTCCCAAATAATACGTACAGTTAGAATGGTAATCGGAACAAACATCCAAAGTACTTAAAAACATTTCTTCTGCTTTTTTAAACAAGCGATCACCAGCCGCAGGATTTGGATCTGTATTGTAAGCCTCTACTCCTTTATTGTACGCATACATTGCAAACTCATAGTAAGCGGTTGCACTCGATTCATCCGCCTCAATAGCTTCGGTGAATTTTTCAACTGCCGTTCTTGCATCCGGGGCATTCTTACCCGCATCTATAAGTTTCATGATTTTTTTTGGCGGCTCTTGACAAGCCTCAGACTCTTCCTGAGAAAATCCAACAGAAGTTAAAGCCAAGAATAGAAAGGAGCAGTAATATTTAACCATTACACGTGTGATTTTTAGTTGTTCTGTGGTGGGAATCAAATTCCGTACCCAACTCGGGTATATCGTGAAATCAGTCAAAAGGTTACAGTCATATGGGACAATTTTCAGCCTCTTGTTCTTCCTATAAGTTCTTCCAAAGCACTATCTACTTGAGGATATAAAAAAACATGCTCATTTTGCTTAAGAACTTCCGACACTACACAGGTGCTTTTTAGCACTAAAGAAGGCTCAGTACCGATAATTGACGCACCTATTTTCAGCAAGAATTTAGGCGTTGGAATCCCAAATGGTTTTCCCATGGCCTTTCGAAGGGATCTCATAAACTCTGCATTCGTTACTGACTCTGGAGCGGCCATGTTTACAGGTCCATTTATTTTTTCATTAGGGATAATTTGATCTGTTATAATCTTACAATAATCATCAATGTGTATCCAACTGAAAAACTGTTTACCTGAGCCCAATTTACCACCAAGGAAAAACCCTGTCAGTTTTCGCATTATAGGAAAACTACCACCGTCATTTCCAAGTACAACCGAGGTACGCATAGCCACTTTCCGAACTTGAGCAGGACTCGAAAAACAAGCTTCCTCCCACTTTTTCGTTACATCTGCGAGAAAATCATCCGCCATTTCTTTCGAACTTTCGGTTTGAAGATCTCCAAAAGTTTCTTTGTAGATAGACACCCCTGAAGCGTTAATCCATACTTTTGGTGGCTCCTTGCTTTTAGCGATGGCCTTTGCAATAAGTTCTGTAATCTCCACACGTGAATCTAGAATTGCTTTTTTATTCGCCTCCGTCCACTTACAATTGACAGACTTGCCAGTTAGATTGATAAAAGCAAGACTTCCTTCAATCTCGTTGCACCAAAAGTCTAGTTTTTTGCCATCCCAAATAACATTTTTCGATGCTCCTTTAATTTCAATTGGTCTTCTGGTTAAAGTAATCACGTCATATTTCTCACTTAACTTTAGAACAAGATGTTGTCCAATAAATCCATTCGCCGCTGCCACAATCACTTTTTCCATAGGTACTTTTTATTTGTCGAATTCTAAATTTAACGAATAATTCAAACCGCTAATCATATTTTGCTGGTCGACCGACATAGAATCCGTATCTTATCGCCTCAAATAAACTATCTATGAAACGTATTCTCCTTGTTGCTGCTGTTTTGGGTTTGACATTCGGCAGTTTTGCGCAAAAGTCTAAAAATGAAAAGAGTGATTCGAAAGAATTAAAATCCGTGATCAATGATTTATCCTTTCGCTTGGTAGGTCCTGCACTTACTTCTGGAAGGATTTCTGATATTGCGATTGACCCTGAAAATCACGACACATGGTATGTCGCAGCTGCTTCTGGTGGTGTTTGGAAAACAACCAACCATGGAACAACCTTCTCACCGATATTCGATGGCTATGACTCTTACTCTATTGGCTGTGTAACCATAGCACCAAGTAACAACAATACTATTTGGGTCGGATCGGGTGAAAATAACAACCAACGATCTGTTGCTTTTGGAGATGGTGTTTACAAGTCCCTCGATGGTGGAAAATCGTTTAAAAACATGGGATTGAAAAGCTCCGAGCATATTGGAAAGATCATTGTGCATCCAACAAACGAAAATATCATTTGGGTGGCGGCTTATGGTCCTGTTTGGAGTTCTGGTGGAGAACGTGGCGTTTATAAATCCACCGATGGTGGAGAAACTTGGACTAAAACATTAGACATATCTGAAAATACAGGAATTGCAGAAATTGCGATCGATCCAAACGATCCCAACACACTTTACGCATCAGCACATCAAAGAAGACGTCGCGAATGGACATACATCGGTGGTGGTCCCGAATCTGGTTTGCACAAATCAACTGACGGAGGGATGACATGGAAACAAATTAACAAAGGCTTACCAGATGGTCAAATGGGCCGCATTGGAATCGCTGTTTCTCCCGTGGATTCTGATTACATCTACGCAATTGTAGAAGCTCGAGAGGATAAAGGAGGCTTTTTCCGCTCAACAAATAAGGGTGAAAGTTGGACTAAAATGTCAGATTATTCAACGAGTGGAAATTATTATCAAGAAATCATTTGTGACTTAAACGACAAAGACAAGGTGTTCTCCATGAATACGTGGTTGCATCATACAACCGACGGAGGCAAGAATTTTGTAGCAACAGGAGAGTCCAAAAAGCACGTCGACAATCACTGTATCTGGATTGATCCAAGTAACACCAACCACTGGATTGTTGGTTGCGATGGAGGAATCTACGAAACTTACAACCATGCTCAAGATTGGAAATATTATAGCAACCTTCCACTTATTCAATTTTACAAAGTTGCGACAGACAATGATACTCCTTTCTACAATATTTATGGTGGGACGCAAGATAATAACTCGATGGGAGGTCCATCTGCTACTATTAATAATGCTGGAATCTTAAATTCGGATTGGTACATCACAAATGGAGGTGACGGTTTCGAATCTGCAATTGATCCAGAAAATCCAAATATTGCTTATGCACAGGCCCAATATGGCTGGTTAGTACGTTACGACAGAGCTTCTGGTGAAAAAACACCCATTCAACCAATGCCAGGTAAAGACGAAAAAGCCTATCGTTGGAATTGGGATTCGCCACTACTCATCTCACCTCACGACAACAAAACACTGTACTTCTGTGCCAACAAAGTCTTCAAAAGCGAAAATCGTGGTGATGATTGGACAACAGTTTCGCCGGACTTAACAAGACAAACGGATCGCAATAAACTACCCGTGATGGGACAAGTTTGGGGAATTGATGCGGTGATGAAAAATAAATCAACGACTATCTACGGAAATATTGTTGCCTTTGACGAGTCGCCCATTCAAAAAGGTTTGCTTTACGCAGGAACCGATGATGGACTAATTCAGGTTTCAGAAAATGCAGGAGATACTTGGAGAAAAGTAGAAACATTCCCAGGTGTTCCTGCTAACACGCGCGTAAACATGATTGTCGCAGATTTACATGATGTTAATACCGTTTATGCTGTTTTTAACAATCATCGCTCTGGAGACTTCAAACCATACATTCTAAAAAGTTCAGACAAAGGAAAAACATGGAAATCCATTTCAGGTGATTTACCAACGAGAGGTGCAGCATTTGCGATTCGTCAGGATCATGTGAACGCAAAACTGCTATTTGCAGGAACAGAATTCGGTTGTTTCTTCTCAAATGACGCTGGAACTTCTTGGACAAAGCTAGGTGGACTTCCAACAATCGCTGTTTACGATATCGATATCCAAAAAAGAGAAAACGACGTTGTTGTTGCCACTTTCGGACGCGGATTCTACGTTCTCGACAATTACACGCCCCTTCGCAATCTTTCTCCAGAAACTTTGGACAAAGAAGCACATCTATTCCCAGTGAAGGATGCTCTCCAGTATGTTCCATCTTCACCACTTGGATTAAGCGGTACAGGAAGTCAAGGAGCTGATTTATGGAATGCTGAAAACCCAGCTTTCGGTGCGACTTTCTCCCTTTATTTAAAGGATGTTGAATCCACCCTCAAAAGCAAACGTCAGAAAGAAGAAGCGAAAAAAGAGAAGGACAAGGAAGCCGTATCCTACCCTACTTTCGATGAACTTCGAGAAGAAGATCGCGAGGACAAAACAAAGTTAATTTGGATTATTCGTGATGCTGAAGGAAAAGAGATCAATCGAATGATGACTAGCCCTAAATCAGGAATTCAACGAGTAAATTGGGACCTTCGAATGGCGACAACTTCACCAATTTCGTTAAGAAAATCATCCACTGGTCGTTATTCAAGCCCAGATGTAGGTTTGATGGTTGTGCCTGGAACGTATTCAGTGGAAGTTGTATCAGTGAAAGATGGTGAAATAAAAAACCTCATTGAAAAAACAAATTTCAAAGTCGTTGGACTAAATAATCAAACGCTTCTTGCATCTAACTTTGATGAATTAGTAGAATTTAGAGCTGATATTTCAGAATCCAAACGAAAAATAGACGGTGCAGGACGACTTTTAAACGAAACGTCAGAAAAACTGAAGTACTACGAAGCCGCCATCAAAAATTATCCGAATACAGATCTCACTTTGCTTAAAGAAATTGAAGCATTAAAAAATCAATTAGAAGATTGTGAGGTCATGCTCTGGGGCGATGGTTTGAAATCGAGTAACGAATTTGAGACAGAGCCAAGTATTTCTGGGCGCATTGGTACTGTATACTATCAAACATTTAGCAATACCACTGGAATTACGCAGACACAAAGAGACAATAAAAAAATTGCCGAAGAAGAATACGTTGCATTTAGAAAGAAATTGGACGATGCCATTATTCGCTTAAAAGCAGTTGAAGAAAAACTTTCGGAAGTGCCAGTGCCTTATATTAAAGGAAAGGATGAGAACTGGAAAGAAAACTAATTTTAGTTTAATCGGAGAAGGCGTCTTTTTAGGCGCCTTTTTTGTTACTTTCAAGTAATGAAGCATTCTACTGAAAAAGCTATGAGATATTTTTTAAGTTTTCTTGCGTTCTTATCGTTCTTCAATGCATCGTCGTGCGGTAATGAATACGGTCATGATCTGAATGGAGAGCGCGTTTACACGGCCTTCTTCTACTTATCAGAACAATACACCACATTTGATAAACAAGAAATTAGAAAAGATTTGAGTCGTGCCTTGTCAAAACGGGGTCAATCTGAAGATGATTTTCAAAACGAGTCGAACATAGCGCTGTATTACATGAAATTAGGCGAAGTGAGAAAAGCCATCAACATTTTAAAGCCGCTCGCAATAGAATACCCTCAAGAGTATACCATTATCGCCAATCTTGGTACGGCTTATGAATTGAATGGGGAACTCGGTAATGCACTTCGATACATTAAAAAAGGCTACGAACTGAATCCCGACTCTCACTTGGGCAGCGAATGGATTCACATTAAAATATTAGAAGCTAAAATCAAACAATCCTCTAATTCAGATTGGTTGAATACGCATCCTATTATTACGGTGAATGAGCTCAAAGAAAAGCAAACTGAATATAGATCGCGTTTAAATGTTAGTCGCTATGACCGTCAGGTGGACAATCATCTTGTTTTTCAAATTCGAACAAGAGTTCCATTCACTCCAGCTCCCAATAAGGTAATCGCGAATCTGCTCAAAACACTTGCAAACTTTTATGAAGAAAATGGATCAGCAGAGAATGCTCTTATGGCACATATTTATCGGCTCGACTTTGAAACTTCTCAATCCAAACGGTATACGATTGAAAATGATCTTAAAAAGTTGATGAGTAAAATTCGTTCTTCGGAAACAGGAAATCTTTCGCCTGGATTTATGCATTTAGTCGCCATCGGAGAGGTCGATCCAGAGTTACTCATTCACGCTATTGACACCGTAGAATTTCAATTAAACAAGGCCGACTTAGCACGAATTTCTCAACTAGATTCAATAGAAATCATGCGATCGCAAGTTGATTCGCTCAATCAGGAACTCAAGTCGAAAAAGAAACGCATCAAAATTCAACCCGCAGGAGAAAACGGTTTTTTCTGGGGAATGCTTTTCGGTACGTTTGGATTGATTGCGGGAATCATTATTGCAACAATATCTAAACGGCGAAAGAAATAATTTTAGTATCTTAAACAATGTTAAACCAAGGATGAAGTAGAACCTTCACAAACCAGAAAAAAAGTGCCAGATTAAATCTGGCATTTTTCCTATAGAACTAGTAGGTTTCTATTTGACTTTCACTGGATTCTTCACCTTTTGATCTGTCAAGGCAATTTCCAAAACCTCATCCATTCTCGTTACAAAATGGAACGTTAAACCTGTCAAATAATCCTGTTTGATATCGTCGATATCCTTTCTGTTTTTCTCACAAAGAATAATTTCTTTAATCTTCGCTCGTTTGGCAGCCAGAATTTTTTCTTTGATACCTCCAACCGGAAGTACGTCTCCTCTCAAGGTGATCTCGCCAGTCATAGCAATGTTTTTCTTCACCTTTCTTTGGGTGAATAAAGAAGCTAAAGAAGTCAACATAGTGATCCCAGCACTTGGGCCATCCTTTGGTGTCGCTCCTTCTGGAACGTGAATATGAACATTGTTTGTATCAAAAACACCTTGTTCCACTCCGAGCATTTTGCTGTGAGCTTTTAGGTATTCTAAAGCAATTACTGCAGACTCCTTCATAACGTCGCCAAGATTCCCAGTAAGCGTCAACTTTCCTTTTCCTTGCGTAATGGAAGATTCGATGAATAAAATATCACCTCCAACAGCAGTCCAGGCTAATCCTGTCACCACTCCAGCGACATCATTATTCGAGTACATCGTTTTCCCGCGACCTACTCCAAGGATATCGAAAAGATTGTCTTGTGTTACTTTAACAACATACTCCTCCTCCATCGCGATTTGTCGCGCACGATTTCGTACTAATTTCGCGACCATTTTATCCAGTCCACGAACCCCTGATTCGTTCGTGTACTCAACAACGAGTTTCTCCAGTGTTTTCTTGTCGATTGAAAAATGGTTCTTCTTGATGCCGTGTTCTTCAAGTTGTTTTGGAATCAAATGTCTCTTCGCGATTTCAATTTTCTCTTCTATCGTGTAGCCATTCACCTCGATAATTTCCATACGATCACGAAGCGGACCTTGAATGGAAGCCAAACTGTTTGCAGTCGCGATAAACATCACTTTAGACAAATCATATTCCGTTTCGATATAATTGTCGTAAAACTCACTATTCTGACCTGGATCCAACACTTCCAATAACGCAGAAGAGGGATCTCCATGATTGCTTCGACCTAATTTATCTATTTCATCAAGCACAAAAACGGGATTGCTTGTTTCCGCTTTCTTAATGTTTTGCATGATACGACCTGGCATCGCACCGATATACGTTTTTCTATGTCCTCTGATTTCCGATTCGTCATGAACACCACCTAGCGACATACGAATATATTTTCTGCCCAAGGCCTCTGCTATTGACTTTCCAAGCGAAGTTTTCCCAACTCCGGGAGGTCCATAGAAACAAAGAATTGGCGATTTCATATTGCCTTTCAATTTGAGAACAGCCAGATATTCCAAAATTCGTGTTTTTACTTTTTCAAGTCCGTAGTGATCTCTTTCAAGTACTTTTTCCGCACGCTTCAAGTCCAAATTATCCTTTGAATACTCATTCCAAGGCAAGTCAAGAAGCAAGTCAAGATAATTCATCTGAACCGTATACTCCGCACCTTGTGGGTTCATACGTCCCAATTTCTCCAATTCCTTGATGAACAATTTCTTAATGGTGTCTCCCCATTTCTTCTTTTCAGCTCGTTTTCGAAAGTCGTTAACATCTTGTTCTTGAGGATTGTCACCTAATTCATCTTGAATTGTACGCATTTGCTGATGCAAAAAATATTCGCGTTGTTGACGATCCATGTCCATGCGAACTTTCGACTGAATTTCATTCCGCATTTCAAGCATTTGAGCTTCCATCGTAAGGTGCTCCAACACTTTCATGACACGTTTCTTCATATCCAATTCCTCGAGCATTTCCTGTTTTTTGGAAACATCGGCATTCATATTCGATGAAATGAAATTGACTAAAAACGTAGGGCTTTCTATGTTGCCAATTGCAAAGGATGCCTCTGTCGGGATATTGGGACTTTCCTTGATTATTTGTAGCGCTAATTCTTTGATAGACTTGAACGCGGTAGTCATTTCTTTATCCTTCGGATTCACTGGAGTTTCTTCAAGCAATCGTATTCTCGCTTTGAAATAAGGCTCTGTCTGTGTAAGCTCCTCCATCTCAAAACGACGTTTGCCTTGAATGATCACCGTCGAACTTCCATCGGGCATTTTCAGCATTCGAACAATTTGGGCCACCGTGCCGACTTTATGCAAATCTTCAAAGGCAGGAGATTCCTCTTCCTGATTTTTTTGAGAAACCACACCAATAGTTTTGTTGCCACGATTTGCCTCTTGGATCAACTTGATAGACTTATCACGCCCAACAGTGATAGGAATCACTACTCCAGGGAACAAAACGTTGTTTCGAAGCGGTAAAATCGGCAGTTCATTTGGAAATACCTGTCGATTCATTGTCTCCTCCTCCTCCGCTGTGATTAAAGGAATAAATTCTGCATCGGCTTCCAATGCAGAGGTTATATGTAAACTACTTTTATCGAAAAATTCACTCATAATTCTAAATCTCACGTCAAAGTGTCAGCGAGAATACCTCGATTCAAATCACCTCAACGGAATACGTGGATTTCAAAGGTTGTGCCAATGGCAATAAACTGCAATTTTGTCTTAATCTATGTCAGCGATATGTTTGAGAATGGTTATTTCGTCAGTAGACAATTCCATTCCTCGACGCTCCATCATATTATTGGCGCTTTTAATAGCACGATCGAATTCGAATCTATCGCCCTCCAGACCCCATGAAAAAGAAGGGACATATTTAGGAGGGAATTCTGCACCGAAAATATTACAAGAAACACCGACAACTGTACCAGTATTAAACATGGTATTAATCGCACATTTTGAATGATCCCCCATGGTTAACCCCATGAACTGTACTTCCGTTTGAAGAACAGCCTTTGAATTATAATCATAGGCCTTTACGAAGCCGTAATCATTTTTTAAATTGGAAGAATTCGTATCCGCACCAAGGTTGCACCATTCTCCAATTAAACTATTTCCCAAAAAGCCATCATGTCCTTTATTTGAATATCCTTGAAAGAGGACATTGTTCACCTCTCCTCCAACTTTACAATGCGGTCCAATCGTTGTGGGTCCGTAAATTTTCGCTCCCATTTTAACGGTGGCATTTTCACACAAGGCAATAGGTCCTCGAAGAACGCTTCCTTCCATGATTTGTGCGTTTTTCCCGATGTAAATCGGTCCTTCATTTGTGTTGAGGATAGACGCTTCGACGATCGCACCTTCTTCAATAAAAACGCGGTTTGCATCACCGATAACCATGTTCGTTGATGAAAGCTGACGCATCATCTCACCTTCTGTTATTAATTCAAAATCAGCTTTGAGGACTTCACCATTGCTTTCAAAAATATCCCATCGGTTTTCTAAGATCACCACGGGGCGACCGAAATAGAGCATTTTCTTTTCTGGGTTTCTGTTTCCTGCCAACCAACGTTCACCGTCATAAAGTCCCGCATTATCCTCTAACTCCATAATTGCTCCAACAAAATCTGAGTTTGGAATCACCGAACCATTCACTGCCATTCCATCGACATTTGGAAACTTCCCGGAAAGATGGCGCTCTGTGATATAACCTATCTCCGCTTCTGGAAGAAACCGCTTCCATCTTTCATCGTTTGTAAAAATTCCAATTCGTAGGTTCCCAATAGGTCTTGTTAGCGATAGTGGGGCAAAATTGAGATGTTTGCCGCAATCATCCAGCTGAATGTTCATGTATTTTTATTTAGTTGTCTAGAATATTAGATTCGACTTTAGAGATACGAAAAAAAGATGACAAATGCAATAAGCCAAACGTGATCAATGCATTTAGAATAATCAATTCAAAACCGAAAGAGTAATCCCCCAAGATCCCATATCCACCTTCAACAATCCCAGGCGCTCCTTTGGAAAAATACCAAAGCAAAATCGTGGAAAGTATCGAGATAAGACTTACAACTGGAATGGAAATATCCATCGTTTTTTTCTTAGTCAGAATTCCAAAAAAGAACATTCCGATCAATGGACCGTATGTAAAACCAGCTAGCGTCATAAGCAACCCAATAGCACTTGCAGTTGTGGTTTTATGCAAAATAATTACCGTGAGCACAATAACTGCGGACATTCCAACGTGAACCCATTTTCGAATACGTATTTTTGTTCTTTCTTCATAGTCTTTCTCATTAATCCCAAGAAAGTCGACCGAAAAAGAAGTCGTTAATGAAGTCAATGCTGAATCCGCACTGGAATAAGCCGCTGCGATTAATCCTAGTAAGAATAATACCCCGATAACAGGACTGGCTTCTTGCAGGGCAATGGTCGAGAACAATGAGTCCGATCCAGAAAAAACAACTCCATTTTGTTCGGCGTACATGTATAAAAGTGCTCCCAAGCCCAAGAAAACCAAGTTTACGACGATTAAAATCGCAGCCATTGACAGTACATTCTTTTGCGCATCTTTGATGGACTTACACGAAAGATTTTTCTGCATCATATCCTGATCAAGTCCAGTCATTCCGATAGTAATGAACATTCCACCGAAAAAATGTTTTAGAAAATGGTTTTTACCCATGATGTCATCGAAAAAGAAGATTTTCGAATACTTACTCTCCGATATCGCACCGACGATACCTTTGGATTGCACAATGTCAAGTTCACGCGACAGAAACAAAACAGTAAGAACAACCGACGTCAACATGAATGCCGTTTGCAGCGTATCTGTCCAAACGATTGTTTTGATACCTCCACGGTTGGTATAAATCCAAATTAAGAGTACCGAAATCATAACCGTTACCTCAAAAGGTATTTTGGACTCTTTAAAGAGCACCTCGTGAAGCACATTTGCGACGAGAAGCAAGCGTACTGAAGCTCCGATAATCCTGGAAAGAAGAAAAAATCCTGCTCCAGTTTTATAACTCCAAAAACCAAAACGATCTTTGAGATATTCATAAATCGAAGTGAGATTCATTCGGTAATACAGTGGAATCAATACATAAGCAATCACGAGGTATCCGAGGAAATAACCAAAAACAGCCTGCATGTAGCTGAATTGATTTGCTTCATTTCCCACCCAGCCCGGAACAGAAAGAAAAGTCACACCGCTCAGCGAAGCTCCAATCATACCGAAAGACACTAAAAACCATGGAGATTTTCGTTCACCAAGAAAAAATGTGTTGTTTGTCGCTTTTGAAGATGTTAGAAAAGAAATTCCGACGAGCACCAAAAAGTACGCTGCAATAATCAGAATAATAATCGTAGTGCTTAGTCCGTTGCTCATAAATTTATTTCAGAAGGATAAAAATACAGAAAGGGTAAAGAAAAATGATTAGTTTGATCAATTTCCTTGAGAATTATCGCGAGGGGTTTCAAAATGGCTCGGTCAAAAGAAAATTGAGTAAAAGAATTGCAAAGTCTAAAATGATCTGTTACTTCTGAGCAAAATAGAATTCTATATTTGTAACGAAAATTTAAAACAATGGACGCAACTCAAATAATATTTCAAATTGCACTGATTATCGTTCCTGCGGGAGCAGTTCTAATGACGGCTATCTACTTCTTGCGTAGAGAATCTGAAAAGGAATTGAGAAACGCACAGTTGGAGTTGAGACGAGAGCGTCAAACGTATTTTTTGCCCAACCGAGTTGATGCGTATCAACGTGCCATTCTTTTGATGGAGAGAATCCACCCGAACAGCTTGGTTATGCGACATAGCAATCCAGGGCTTCCCGCAGCAGGTTTGCAAGTGAAATTATTGGAATCGATCCGAAGCGAATACGAACATAATATCGCGCAACAGATGTTTATTGCTACCCCAACTTGGGATATGGTAAAGCAGTCGAAGGATGAAACCATCAAAATCATCAATCTTGCAGGTCAACAAATGGGACCAACGTCAACTGGAATGGATTTGGCTGGGAAAATTTTCGAATTGGTAGGAGAAATCGGTGTACTTCCAACAGAAATCGCCGTAAAAGCTCTCAAAGAAGAAGTGCAGTCACTCTTTTAAACGAGTTCAATTAGTATATTATCGATCTGAATCTTATCGCCTGGAATGAGTTTTGCGCGTTTGCGAAACTCAACTTCGCCATTTCGAATTACCATTCCTTCACTGACAATCATTTTCGCTTGTCCGCCAGAATGAGCCAAACCAGTGACTTTAAGTAATCCAACTAGCTCGATATATTCTCCTTCAATTTTAAACTTTTCCATTCTTTTTATAGATTTCAAAGAGCTGCTCTGCTGCCTGAAACGACGTGAGCTTTCCTTTTTCCATTTTTGATTCTGCATCCATTAGGGCTGCATTCAGCGTATCATTTTCGTAAAACTCTTTTAATAACATTTCATTGAGTGTTTCACGCAACCATTTTTGATCTTGTTTCTTCCGATTCAAATCAAAATGTCCATTAATTTTCACTTGATTCTCAAAAGACGAGATGACATCATAAACCTTTTCTACATTCGTTTTTTCCAGCGCACTGCAGGTGAACACCTGAGGTATCCAATCATTTGCATTTGGCGGAAAAAGATGCATCGCATTTCGGTATTCTTGAGCGGCACGATTCGCAGGCTTTATGTTATCTCCATCTGCCTTCGTAATCACCAAAGCATCCGCCATTTCCATGATTCCCTTTTTAATTCCTTGCAATTCATCACCGGCACCCGAAAGCATAAGCAACAAAAAGAAATCCACCATTGACTTCACAACCGTTTCAGACTGACCGACGCCCACTGTTTCAATGAGAATCATGTCAAACCCTGCTGCTTCGCACAAAATGATAGACTCGCGTGTTTTTCTGGCTACTCCTCCAAGGGTTTTACCAGCAGCAGAGGGTCGAATAAAAACATTGGGATTGACTGAAAGTTCGTGCATCCTGGTTTTATCTCCTAAAATACTTCCACCAGAAATGGAACTAGATGGGTCCACCGCCAACACAGCCACTTTCTTTCCTTTGTCTGTTAGAACCTTACCAAAAGCCTCGATAAAACTACTTTTCCCAACCCCCGGAACTCCAGTTATCCCAACACGAATCGCTTTTCCACTTTTCGGTAAACATTTTTGAATCAACTTTTGACCTTCTAAAGCGTGGTGTTTCGTATTGCTTTCGACAAGCGTAATAGCTGAGCTAAGTGATTGAATATCACCTTCTTTAATCCGATCGTACAAACCTTCAGCAGAAAGACCTTCTATACGTTCTTTTCGCTTGTTCATCCAACTATCCAAATTACGATTGTTCATAACTCAAAAGTAAGAATAGCAGAATAAATATGGATTAATAAACTGAAAAACCTATTTTTGTTTAACATCCAGAGTATACTTTTAAACATGAAGAGAAATCAGTATTCGATAAAAGACCTTGAAAACCTTACTAGTATTAAGGCTCACACAATCCGTATTTGGGAGCAGCGTTACAATCTTCTTCAGCCGAAACGGACAGATACGAACATTCGATATTATGAAGATGACGACCTGAGGAAGATTTTAAACATTAATCTCTTATACTCTAACGGTTTTAAAATTTCCAAAATCGCAAAACTTTCAGAAAACGAAATCCTCAGCGAATCACGAAAGTTGATCATGGAAAAATCTCAGGTAAACGACGAAATGGTCGATTTACTGTTAATGTCCATCATCGAATTGGACGAAAACAAAACGTATGGAATGCTTCTTTACGCATTTGAAGAGAAATCGATTGAAGAACTTTATACCGATATAATTATTCCACTACTTCACAAAATCGGTGAGTTGTGGCAATTGAATACCATTTCTATTGGACACGAGCACTTTTTTAGCAATCTACTTCGTGCATTTTTCATTTCGAAAACGAGCGAATTAAAAATTGAAAAAAAGGTCAACAAAAAAGTAATGATGTTCTTGCGTCCAGGCGAGGAACATGAATTAAGTTTACTTCTCTACAATTTTATATTCAAACGTGAAGGATGGCAAGTCATCTACCTCGGGTCAAATGTACCCTACAAAGATTTGAAGTTGACGTATGACCAAATGAATCCTGATCTTATTTTAACAAGCTTTATTGCACGAACTTCGAAAGGTGACTTCCAAAAAATTCTCACAAAAGTTCTTGATAATGTACCTAAAGAAAAAATGATCCTTAGCGGCTACACGAGTGTGATGTACAAGGATTTAATTCCAAAAGAGGTATCTATCATTGAGAACCAAGAGGACTTTGAAAATATTTTTGTTTAAGTTTAAAATAACATAGTTAAACAATAACATAATTCTGTTATATTTGTTTTATACCTACAACAATCAATGGCACACATCGGAATAATAGGAGCTGGACTTTCGAGTCTCTACGCAGCATGCAAACTTGGAAAAGAGGGGCATGATGTTACCGTGTTCGAAAAAAACGATCAGGTCGGAGGAAGATCACGTACTTTTAGCGAGAAAGGCTTTACTTTCGATATGGGGCCATCTTGGTACTGGATGCCGGAGTTAATTGATGGTCTTTTTGAAGAGTTGGGTGAAAATAGAGAGGACTATTACCTTCTCAATCGTTTAGATCCTTCTTACAGAGTTTTTTGGAAGGATAAATCAAATACAGACCTTCCAGCGAGTTTGGACGAATTAAAACAGCTTTTCGAAACGTTTGAACCAAATGGGGCCGAAAAACTGACCAAATTTTTGAGTGCAGCTGAAACAAAATACACGGTTGCTGTCGAAGAGTTTTTAGAGAATCCAGGACTGAGCATCACCGAATTAATGCGAATCAGTGCTTTAACAAAAGCTTTAAAACTCGATGTTTTCAAATCAGTTGAGAAAGATGTTGAAAAAAGATTCACCTCGGAAAAGGCACGTAGTATTTTAACTTTCCCTGTTTTATTCCTTGGCGCAATGCCAGATAAGATTCCTTCTCTTTACACCATGATGAACTACGCTGACCTCTCCCTCGGGACTTGGTATCCAGAAGGCGGTATGTCAGCGATGGGCGTGGCACTCGAAAAAGTGGCGAAAAAGCAAGGAGTTAAATTTCAATTCAACGCTTCTGTTGATGCAATTTTAGAAGAGAATGGATCAGCCAGTGGAATTGTTGTTAACGGAGAATCGATAGCATTTGACGCGGTAATTAGCGGTGCGGATTATCATCACACAGAACAAAATCTGATTCCAGAGAAATTTCGTAAGTATTCTGAAAAATATTGGGATACTCGAAAATTAGCTCCGAGTTCCCTCATATTTTATTTAGGAATAAACAGAAAATTGAAAGGATTGGAACACCACAATTTATTCTTTGACGAAGACCTTAAAGACCATGGAAATCAGATCTATGGAAATCCTTCATGGCCAGACAAGCCTCTGTTCTATGTTTGTGCGCCTTCCATTACAGATTTAGAAGTTGCGCCTGAGGGAAAAGAAAATTTGTTTATTTTAATGCCCGTTGCCCCGGATTTAGAAGATGGTGAAGCCGTTCGAAACCAATATTTAGATATTATTCTTGAACGAATTCATCAGCATACTGGAGAAGATTTAAAGGACTCAATAGAGTATCAGCGCTCGTTCTGCGTGTCTGATTTCAAAAACGACTATAATTCTTTCAAAGGAAATGCATACGGCCTTGCAAACACGCTCGGTCAAACCGCTAATCTAAAGCCAAAAATTAAATCACCACTAAAGAAAATGTTCTTCTGTGGTCAGCTTACTGTACCTGGACCTGGAGTGCCACCTGCTCTAATTTCAGGAAAAATTGCTGCTAACCTATTAATTAAAGAGTTATGAAAAAGCTTTTTGACGATTATTGCTACAAAGCCTCACGAGGAGTTACAAGAAAATATAGTACTTCATTTTATGCAGGAGTGAGAGCTCTGGACAAGGCAATCAGAAATGATGTACACGCCATCTATGGTTTTGTTCGCTTCGCTGACGAAATAGTTGATACGTTCCATGAATACGAAAAATCAGAACTTCTAGAAGAGTTCAAAGCAGATACATACAAAGCAATTTCGCGCGGAATTTCTTTAAATCCAATTTTAAACTCGTTTCAAGCGACTGTCAATAAATACAAAATTGATCATGCATTGATCGATCAGTTTTTACACAGTATGGAAATGGATTTAAGCCCTGTCGATTATCATCAGGATAATTATGAAGAGTATATTCTTGGATCGGCAGAAGTTGTTGGATTAATGTGTCTCAAGATTTTCGTTTATGGAGATGAGGAAGAGTATCAAAAATTGAAACCTTACGCCATGAAACTTGGTTCTTCATTCCAGAAAATCAATTTCCTGCGTGATTACAGCAATGACTTTAATGAATTGGGACGCATTTATTTCCCGCACATTCAAAAAGGACAGCTTTCATTGGAGGAGAAACTTGAAATCGAAAATGAAATTCAAAAAGAATTTGATGAAGCGCTAATAGGAATCAAAATGCTTCCGAAATCATCCCGCTTTGGAGTGTATGTTAGTTATAAGTACTACACCAAGCTGCTTCGTAAAATAAAACAGAAAACCGCACAGCAATTGCTTCAAGAGCGTGTTCGAATCCCGAACAACATCAAAATGATTGTATTTGCTAAGTCATTTGTAAGAAATTCTTTCAACATTCTTTAAATATCTATGGAGAAAGTCATACTCGTTGATGAAAATGATCGAGAAATTGGTCTCATGGAAAAAATGGAAGCGCATGAAAAAGGTCTATTACATCGCGCTTTCTCCGTTTTTTTATTCAATGAAAACAACGAACTTTTACTTCAAAAACGTGCCAGTTCTAAATACCATTCCGGTGGACTTTGGACGAACACATGCTGCAGTCACCCAAGAGTAAATGAGTCCATTACGGAAGCGAGCGCTCGTAGACTTCAGGAGGAAATGGGCATCACAGCCGTGGCGACACCTGAATTTAGTTTTATTTATAAAGCTGAACTTGAAAATGGACTAACGGAACATGAACTGGATCACGTGTTAATCGGAAAATTCAGTGGCGAACCCAATATCAACCCAGAAGAAGTTGAAGATTGGAAGTATGTTTCTATGGAAACCATTGATCAAGATTTAAAAAATCATCCAGAAAATTACACCGCTTGGTTTTTAATCATTTTTGAAGAAGTATTCAATAGAACGCAAAGAAATGCCCTATCTTAAACAATACGACGTAGTCATCATTGGTGGCGGAGCTGGTGGACTGGCAACTGCAATCCGTTTGAAGAAAAAGTACGACAAAATCTTAATTGTAGAAAAGAATCCACGACCCGGAGGAAAGTTGGATGATTTTGAATGGAATGGTTACCGCTGGGATAAAGGACCATCCGTTTTTACAGAACCAGAAAATGTAGAGGCACTTTTTAAACTCTGGGATAAAAATCCAAGTGATTATTTTAATTACGAAAAGCTGGATGAATCTTGTACGTACTATTTTCCTGATGAAAGAAGCATCACACTCTCCTCTGATCACGAAAAAACGAGAGAACAAATAATTGCTATTGCAGGAGAGTCTGGGAATCAAGAATTTGAAGACTATCGAAAAGACAGTAAAGCGCTTTTCGATAAGGTGGGAGACTATTTCATCTCCAATCCGCGTCCTACTGCTTCGAAATTGTTCAAAAAAGAATTGACCTCGAGGTACAAGCATTTTTTACGAAAAGAAGTTCGACAATCCTTGCACAAATACAACGAACGAAGTTTTTCAAATCCATACTTGATTAAAATATTCGATCGGTTTGGAACATACATTGGTTCTAACCCTTACAGAATGTCAGGGCTTTACAGCACCATCGCACACGTTGAGATAAATAAAGGCGCTTACTTTCCAATTGGCGGTATGCGCGGTATTGTAGAATCCCTAGCGACTTTAGCGAAAGAAATTGGAGTGGAAATTCTTTGTGATTCCGAAGTTCAAGTAACTCCAAGAGAAGATAAAACGTACAGTATCAGTGGAGACATTGAGACGCAAGCAAATCGTGTTGTCTGTGCAATTGATCACATGAGTTTTTACCAAAAAGTACTGAAAGACCAATCCCAACATCAAAAATGGGAGAAAATCGAGAGAAGTACCTCTGCCCTAGTTTTCTATTGGGCCATTGAAAGAGGTATTGATGAATTTGGCGTTCACAACATCTTTTTCTCTCAGGACTATCAAAAGGAGTTCTCCGAAATATTCGAAAAGAAGGATTTGGCAGACGACCCAACATTCTATATTCATATCAGTTCGGTAGCCCACAAGGGTGATGCACCAGACGGTGGACAGAATTGGTTTACCATGGTCAATGTCCCTGCTGGAGTCCTACCAGACGAAGCATATCGAAATAAGATGATTAATAAACTGGCAGAACGACTAAAAAAGCAGTTCGACTACGATCTAAAGGCCAATATCCTTTTTGAGGATCATTGGGATTGCGCAAAAATTGAAGAGCATTCAGGAAGTTACATGGGTGCGCTTTATGGACCTGCTTCAAATTCGTTGCTATCATCAATAAAACGACATGGCAACACTTCTTCAAAATATTCCAATTTGTATTTCTGTGGAGGAACGGTTCATCCAGGAGGCGGGATTCCACTTGTACTGCGTTCAGCGAAAATAGTAAGTGAATTAATCGCATGACAGTCATTCAAAAATATGGCGCTTGGGTATTGCTTTTATTTCATGTAATTGGACTTGTTCTTTTTCAGATTGATCCAAGCAACGCCGAATTATCGTATTTAACATTGTACTTGTGTGCCATCGTGCTTTTCTTAGCCGAATCAAATGTTTTCCGTGCGATTATTCCATTACTCGTCATTTTTGTGGGAGGTTATGTCGTTGAATTCATTGGTGTTTCGACAGGAATTCTATTTGGTAATTATCATTACGGAAGCGCTCTCGGTTACAAGTTCCTTTCCATCCCAGTAGTAATCGGTATGAATTGGTTCGCTATTGTAGTGTCAAGCGCCAGTATTGCCAGAAGAATCACACGACGTATTTCGATTCAAATTGTACTTACTGCATTGTTATGCACTTTGATGGATTTCCTTATCGAGCCAGTCGCAATGAAATACGATTTCTGGCAATGGCAAAATGATATTGTGCCTGTGCAAAACTATATCGCTTGGTTTATTTTCTCGTTAGTCTTCGCAGCTGTATATTTGTTGTCTTCGAAAACCCGTAATAAGCCGGGAGAAATCTTGTGGATCCTTTGGATTCCGTTTTTCATTCTTTTAAATTGGTTGTAATGATTGCTTTTATTATTTCATTCTTTCTTGCCTTTGCTCTTATGGAGGGCGCTGCTTGGTCCGCACACAAATACCTTATGCATGGCTGGCTCTGGAAAATTCATGAAGATCACCACCAACCTACAGGGCGAACGTTTCAAAAAAACGACTTGTTCTTTATGATTTTTGCCGTGCCATCATGGCTTTGTGTCATGCTTGGAATAATTTACAGCGTGCCATTTTCAGTGGGATTTGGTTTTGGAATCGCTGCTTATGGAATTGTATACTTCCTTGTTCATGACGTATTGATTCACAGAAGGTTTAAATGGTTTGACAACACGCAAAACAATTATTTTAAAGCGATTCGTAAAGCACATAAGGTACACCACAAAAATCAACATAAAGAAGAAGGTGAATGTTTCGGAATGTTGATCGTTCCGCGAAAATATTTTAAGCAATGAAAGGGTTGTACCTCATTTTAGACTTGTCTACCGTATTCTTCCCTATCGTTTTAAGTTTCGATAAACGTGTTTCGTACATAAATTCGTGGAAAAACGTATTTCTGGCGAGTTCCATCGTCGCAATTCCTTTCCTCATTTGGGACATTATTTTCACTGCCAATGGCTTTTGGGGATTTAATCCTGACTATCTAATTGGTATTGAAATTTTAGGCTTACCAATAGAAGAAATTTTGTTTTTTTGGGTCGTACCCTTTGCGTGTATCTTCATTTACGAATGCTGTAAGTTTTATTTACACAGTATCACATGGAAGTACTTCAATTGGTTCGTGGCCGTAGCTTTGCTGGTTTATATTTTGGTTGTCAACTTCTACTCCGTTGATGGATGGTACACGATGACCGTAGAAATATCTACTCTTATTACACTCGCACTTTGGAAATGGGGACGAAAGAGACCATTATTAGGCATCGCTTTTGTCATTAGTTTAATTCCCTTTTTAGCCATAAATGGCATATTAACAGGAAGTTTCCTCGCCGAACCCATCGTTTGGTACTCTGAAAGCGAGTTTTCAGGAATTCGAATTTTCACAATTCCTATGGAGGATGTTCTGTATTCATTCACGTTGATAGCTTCGACAATTCTGTTGAAAGAAAGACTTGCAAAAAATTAAACCAAGGAATTGAAACGCATCGGATTATTATCAGATACCCATGGGTATCTCGACCCAAAAATTTTCGACTATTTCAAGGATGTAGATGAAATTTGGCATGCGGGTGACGTAGGTACAGTTGAGCTTATTGATGAATTACGCGCATTCAAACCAACACGTGGAGTTTACGGTAACATTGATTCAAAAGACGTGCGATTGGAATTCCCTGAGTTCCTTCGATTTAATTGTGAAAATGTGGAGGTTCTTATGACCCATATTGGCGGAAAACCAGGGAAATATTCTAAACCTGCATTTGAGGAACTTCACAAACGTCCACCCAAACTTTTTATTTGTGGCCATTCCCACATCTTATTAGTTAAAAATGATCCACTCATGAATATGCTTTGGATGAATCCTGGAGCATGCGGTTATAAAGGTTTTCATCAGGTAAAAACAGTTTTGCGCTTCTCTATTAGTGACGAAAGAATTCACGACCTAGAAGTGATTGAATTGGGAAAACGAATTTGAAATAAAATTTTTAGCTTTTCTTTGCGTTAAGTGATATTATGAAAACGGTACTTCTCTTTCTAAGTTGCACAATCCTTTTGGGATTTCACTCGGTTGGTCAAACAGGCGGAAACAATGCTTTTCCCTTCTTGGATTTAACGTATAATGCTCGCCAAATGGGCTTAGCCAACGATTACATCTCAGTGATGGACAAGGACATCAACATTGGAGTTGCCAACCCTTCCATGCTGAATGCCGAAATGCATAAAAACCTAAGCGTCAATCAAGCACTGATTCCTGGAGGTATTAACGTAGGTATGGCGAGTTACGGTTTTGGACTCAAGGATATTGGTACCATGTCTGGATTTGTGAAGTATGTTAGCTATGGCGAATTCGATCGAACCAGCGTCAACGGTACTTCAGAAGGTACTTTTTCTCCTTTCGAAATGATTGCGGGAGCTGGAATCGGAAGGCAAATTAACAAAAGGCTATCGGTTGGAGGAAATCTTTACATGATTCACTCACAGTTAGAAACGTACACAGCTTTTGGCGCTGGAATCGATCTTTCAGGAACTTTTTACAATGAAGAAAAACAATTTGTCGTAACCGCTTTGGTTAAGAATGCTGGATTACAGTTCAGTAATTACACTGAGAACTCAACAAAAGCTCCATTGCCGGCAGAATTTCAATTATCCACTTCGTACAAATTACCACATGCTCCCTTTCGCGTGGCACTGCTGGCTCATCATTTGAATAAGTGGGATTTGACTTATAATGATCCAACGCTTGCCCCGACGGTAGATCCACTTTCTGGAGACACCATCCCAGTTCCTAGAGCAGGTTTTGGGGAGAAGTTAGCGAGACATTTCACATATCAAGTAGAAACGATCGTTTCGAAAAATATTCACTTTCGACTTGGTTTTGATTACCATCGAAGACGTGAAATCGCACTAGCTCAACGGCCAGGTGTTGCAGGACTTTCCTTGGGCATCGGTTTGTACTTTAGTAAATTCAGCATCGACTATGGTTTTTTAATCAACTCAAGAGCAGGGTATAACAATATGATTACACTTTCTACCAACCTAGGGAAATGGCGGAAATAACCACTACTTAACAGTTTAATGTGTGTTTAGATCAGTTATAAACTACAAAATGTTCATCTTTTTTTGAAACCTTTTACATGAAAGTTAAGTACATTAGACCAAACCAAACATTTAATTTTATTATGAAAAAGTCAATTTTCACAGTAGCTTTAATCTTAGGAGCAGCTACTACTACAATTGCACAAGACAAACAGTACACGCCAGAATCAGGTGATTGGGCTGTTGGTATTGATGCTACTCCATTTTTGAACTATTTCGGGAATTTCATCGGAGGAAACGGTACGAATACCGCTCCAACTTGGAACTTCTTAACTACAAACCAAACAATTACTGGAAAGTACTTTGCTGCTGATGATATGGCGTATCGTGGGTCTTTGCGTATTGGATTTGGATCTGAAAACCAAAGCCAAATGCAATTCCAAACAGGTGCTACAGCTACCTATCCTGCTCTTCCAGCAATGGTAGAAGATACGTACAAATCAGGATTTATGAACGTTGGTCTTTCTGGAGGTATTGAGTACCGTAAAGGAGCTGGTCGTTTAGTTGGATTCTACGGTGGAGAATTAGGAATCTCAATCGCTTCTCAAAGTGAAACGTATACTTACGGTAACGCAATTGTTGCTACTGACGGAACGCTTCCTGCAGGATCAACTGACTTCGGTAACAACGAACTTACTGACCTTTGGGGAGAAGATGCACGTGTACTTTCTAACAAATCAGGAACTGAATTCGGAGTTGGTCTTCGTGGATTCATCGGAGCTGAGTACTTCGTTCTTCCTAGAATGTCTATCGGTGGTGAATTCGGATGGGGACTAGCATTCATCTCAACTGGAGCTAGATCTGTTGAAATGGAGTCTACTGACGGTGCTACTGTTGGAACTATCGTAGAAGAAGGAACGAAATCTTCATCTTTCGGAATCGATACAGATTCAAACAATTCAGTATTTGGACCAGCTGGTTCACTTCGTTTGACTTTCCACTTCTAAGAAGTTGAAATAAATAACTTAAAGAGTTCCGACTTTCGAGTCGGAACTTTTTTTTGCCCAAGATTTAAGAATTTGAGCTAAATTTGTAGTGTGTCGAGACCTGATAAAATAGTAGTTGCCATCGATGGATTTTCCTCTTGTGGAAAAAGTACTCTAGCTCGTGAGCTTGCCCGTGAACTTCATTATGTGTTTATTGACACGGGAGCCATGTACAGAGGTGTAACTCTATTCGCGTTGCGAAATCATTTTATTCAAGGAAACGAACTTGATCGAGGTAAATTAATACGTGCCTTAGCTCAAATTAACCTAGACTTTCATCTTAATTCGGAAACAAAAAAGCCTGAGCTTTATTTAAATGGTGAAAATGTTGAAGAAATCATCCGAACACCAGAGGTTGCGGCACAAGTCTCGCAAGTTGCGACAATAAAGGAAGTTCGTGAAAAAATGGTTGCTCAACAGCGTATCATGGGGAATAATGGTGGTATCGTTATGGATGGCCGAGATATTGGGTCTGTTGTTTTTCCAAACGCTGAGCTGAAATTGTTCATTACGGCCTCTGTCGAAGAGCGCGTGAAAAGACGATACTCTGAATTAAAAGAAAAATCAATAAATATCACCGAGGATGAAGTGCGCGCCAACCTTCTAGAGAGAGATCGCATAGACTCGACACGAAAAGAAAGCCCGTTAATTCAAACGGATGACGCCATCGTTATCGACAACACATATTTAACCAAATCAGAGCAACTTCACCTCGCTCTGGAGTTAGCACAAGAAAAAATAGTCACATTAGCGTAATTTCCTGTTATTAAATTAACATGAAGTCAATTATTTCACTATTTTTAGTGACTAAGAAAAAATTACAACATGAGTTCAATTAGTCGGGTAACAGAAGACATCATCAATCGTAGTCCTTTTTTACGTGAAGCAATGACAGAAAATCTAATAAACATTTCTGCCCTTGCCCGCAAGATTAAACCTGAGATCGAAAAATTCACCGGAAAAAATATCAAAGAAGGTGCAATTGTCATGGCGATCAAAAGGATGACACCTGGAGTATACCACAAACTAGATGTTCGCATTAACAATGTGATCGGTGGAATTGGTGATTTCTTGGTTCGAAGTGACTTGGTCGATTTTACTTACGAAAACTCAGAATCGTTACGTGAAGCTCAAAGTGATCTTATTCATACGATTCGTCAGGATAAAGATTCGTTTTTCACGGTTTGTCTAGGAATTACGGAAACTACTTATATACTCAATGCGAAATTCACGGAAGATGCGAAAAGTATCTTTAGAAATGAGCGCTTAAAGGCACATACTATCGATTTGTCATCGATCACGGTGAAGCTTCCAGAAACAAATACCGAAACATACGGTGTTTACTACTACATCATGAAACATTTGGCTTGGGAAGGCATCAACATTGAGCAAGTTGTCTCTACAGCGAATGAATTCACAGCAATTGTTGACTCAAAAGATATTGATGAAGCATTTAAGATCTTAATGCAACTCAAGCGAAATACGTGATTAAGCAGCTGCTTCGTCACCTTTGCACTGCTCTTTAGGGGCAGCACCACACAATCCGCATACGGCTCCTTCTTCTTGTAGCATAGGATTGTTACTTGCACATGTACCTGCGAATTCACCTCCCTTTTTTGCCCAAATCTTAATTGCTATTCCTGCAAATGCAAGTGCTAAAAGTCCAATAGAAATAAGTACGAGTGCCATGATGTTTTTTTTTACAAATTTAATTAATTTTTATCCAGCAATTCACCAGATCCATACTTAGTATACAATAAATCTGCTGGATTTCCAACATACCAGACATCACCTATTGACGAAATTTCCACCTTCAGGTTGGCGCCTTCACCATTCACTTTAATCAATCCCGCTGTGGTTGAGACAACTTCGAGATCATTTGCAACCTGAAGCCCATAGGCATCGCCGAATCCATTACTCCAAATATTAAGATTCAATTTATCGACGTCTCCTTTCAATACAAAATTTCCCCAACCATTTGTAACGGTATAATCTAAGTTGTTGAAGTCAAGATTCAGAGCAACCTCTCCTGCCCCATCCCTCACAATCACAGATAAATTATTCCCTTTAATGACTGAATTGCAGGATAAAGGCTTCGTGCCTTCAAAATAGATTTTCGATAATGTTGTTAAGTGAATTTCGACATGTACTTCGTGTTTATAGGAACGAAGGAAATTACATCTGTTCTTATTCTCTATTCTCAACTCTCCCTCAATAATATCTGAAGTGATAAAATTTACTAGATTTTCGCCTCCAGTAATCACCACTTTATCCAGTGAATCCTGAATTAACGCGATATGGATGTTTGGTCCGATAAAGATTTTTGTAAAATCATTCAATTCACGCTCAATAGTGATGTCTGATCCTGCTCCTTTCATACAGCGACGATCTTCCGATTTCTTACATGAAACGAAAGTTAAAATGAATGCTATAAATACTAAATACTTCATCTTTTAAAAGTATAACCAATCCCGTACTCCAAGTAATCAGCTCTTGCCCAGTGCGATTTTAATGCTAGATTGATATTTAACCCATTTGCAAAAACATAACGCATTCCTACTCTGTGGTAAACTTGCTCTTGAAATTTAAACTTATCCCTTAAGTAATAACCCATCCCTACAACCAAGTGAAAACGATCAAATGGTAAAAGGTATCCTGTAAAAAAACCAAGTTGCAGGAGTTCACCGTCAGTTTTTGGCACATCGGGATGATAGGCTCTTAAAGATCCTTTGTACATGGCATCCAAGGAAACCTCCATACCGACCGTGTGTTTAAAAAACCTTCTCGCCACAGCATTCAATCCAAAAACGGGGTATTTTCTTCCATTCACTGGATATACCTCTTGAACGGAGGCAATTCCCATCGCTCCAAATTCCCAATAACGATGTAATAAATCTAAATGTGATGGCTTTTCTTTCATGCCATCCTGAATTTTATATCCGTAACCTAAACTTATGTAGGGCACATTCAATCCTAGATTCGGCACCTTTGTGGCACCATTCGAAAAGTGGGTCATGTCAACAATGAAATTAACCGCATGATTTCCAAATTGATACCTATTTTCGAGACTTAAGCTTATCAGAGCATTCATTCTAGTACTCGTTCCAATACTCAAGTTATTCGTTTCATGATTGTAGACTCTAGAAGCATAAGCCATCCCAGCACCAAATCTTCCAGCAAACTCATATTTTTTGGTGTGAATTAATGGAATCGACATAAAGCCATAAGCACCGTAGTAAGATCCTAACAACTCTGTATTTCCGACTGTTCCTGCATAAAGACTTATTCCGTATCGAGGATCGTTGTAATCTTGATGCCAGTACTTTTCACCATTTCCATGAAAATAATAGCTTGCTTCAACAGCAAAAGCATGTTCATTCGTTACATGCCCCATAATACTTCGATGCGCGATGAGAAATCCAGCCTTAGGACGGACTTCTAACCAAGATTCAGTCTGCGCATAAGAGGTAGTCAGAATCAAGCCGAAAACAGCAGTAATTAGCGACTTCATCCCCCAAATGTAAGGAGATTAATTGTACTTTTGAAAGAAAAAAATGGACGCGCGATTAGAGGCTTTTGAACGACTGCTTATTATCATGGACGAATTGAGGGAACAGTGCCCTTGGGACAAAAAGCAAACACTAGAATCGTTGCGTCAACTCACCATTGAAGAAACCTATGAATTAGCAGATGCCATAATCGATAAAGACCTTGACTCCTTGAAAGGTGAAATTGGCGATTTATTCCTCCATCTTGTTTTTTACTGTAAAATTGGACAAGAGAAAGGTGCTTTTGATGTCGCGGAAGTACTCAACGCGATTTGCGACAAACTTGTTCATCGACACCCTCATATTTACGGCAATGTCGAAGCAACTACGGAGGAAGAAGTTAAAGCCAATTGGGAAAAATTAAAGCTAAAAGAAGGGAAAAAATCTGTCCTTGAAGGCGTTCCGAAATCACTCCCTGCCATCGTTAAAGCCGCTAGAATTCAAGAAAAAGCTAAGGGAATCGGCTTTGAATGGGACAATAGAGAAGACGTTTGGGGGAAAGTGGAAGAAGAAATGAAGGAACTTTCTGAAGAGGTTAACGCAGGTACTTCTCAGGAGAAAATTGAGGAAGAATTTGGTGATGTTTTATTCTCCCTTGTCAACTATGCGCGCTTCATCAACGTCAACCCAGAAAACGCACTCGCTCGAACGAATAAGAAGTTTATAGAACGCTTTCAATTAATGGAAGAACTTATGAAATCGGACGCCACTCCGCTAGAGTCAAGTTCCCTTGAAGTCATGGATACTTATTGGGAAAAGGCAAAAAAAATCAAGCGTTCAGAAAACAGTTAAATCAATAAAACACACGGTTAACTAGTTTCATTTTATTTTCACTCTGTTTTTCGACTGAATATTGTATCTTCGAGCCTGCTTATAATATACTTATGAAACTGTTATATACTCTTCTATTTCTAGTTGCTTTCTCCCAAGTGACTTACTCACAAGATTTTAATATTCGAGGTGTCCTCTACAGTGCTATTGATGGCGAGGTTCTTTCAGGTGAAAAAATTAGACTTCTTCGCTCTGACAGTACCGCTACGGGTGGAGCTTACACAGATGAAGACGGACTTTTTAACATCACGAATATCAAACCAGGAAATTATATCCTTCAAATCAATGTTTTTGGATTTGAGGTGTTCGAAATGAACTATGAAGTAACTGAAACCATCGGAAACAAAGATTTTACCATCGAGTTAAAAAAGGACAACTCGATTAAAGAGTTCGAAGGAGTGCAAGTAACGGCTGAGCAGCGACAAAAACGTAGTGAAGTTTTAATTGGTGTCGTTAAGCTGGATCAAAAAGGATTGGAGAGAATTCCGAGTACAGGAGGTGAAAACGATATTGTTGCGGCATTCAGTGTCACGCCAGGAGTTGTTACAACAGGAGATCAAGGTGGACAGCTTTATGTAAGAGGTGGAACCCCAATTCAAAACAAAATCTTATTGGACGGAATGACCATTTACACACCGTTCCACTCGATCGGTTTCTTCTCAATTTTCGAAACAGAATTGGTGAAAAGTGCTGACATCTACACAGGAGGATTTGATGCACAATACGGCGGAAGAATCTCTTCTATCATGGACATTACTTATCGTGATGGAAATAATAAAAAATTCAGCGGTAAAGCCTCAGCATCTCCATTTATGGCCAAATTAGTTTTGGAAGGACCATTGAGCAAACCAAAAGATGGACCAGGAGGAGCTTCTTATGTTTTCTCAGCAAAACAAAGTTTGATAGATCAATCATCGAAAGTATTGTACCCAGGAATTAATAGAGACGAGGAAACAGGTGTCAGCCCAGGAATGCCTTTTACCTTTACCGACTTGTATGGGAAATTAACATTCAAAGGGGATGGACGGTCAAAAATAAGCCTATTTGGATTCCACAACCGTGATCGTGTCAACTACGACATCGCCGATATTAACTGGACGCAAAGCGGCGGAGGTGTGAATTTCCTTTTAGTACCGACAAGTTCAAAAGTTTTCATCAAAGGACACATCAACGGAAGCTCTTTCTCCACATTATTCAACGAAGCAATTAGCTCTACCGATACTGTGCAACGATACAGTTCTATTGGTGGATTTGACTTAGGTTTTGATTTTACGTACATCATGAATCAAAAAGGAGAATTGAATTACGGATTGAATTTCGGAGGCTTTAACACGGACTTCTTGACTTACAATGAAGTGCAACGAAAAATAGAGTTAACGAACTTTTCTACGGAAATTGGAGCTTACTTTAACTACCGTTATGTTTCGTCCAGATGGGTTGTTCAGCCATCATTCAGAGTGCAAATGTATGCAACGTATGGAGAAGTTTCTCCAGAGCCTCGACTCGGTCTTAAATTCAACGCGAACGAAAAATTGCGATTGAAAGCTTCTGGTGGACGTTACTCACAAAACTTCACGTCGGCTTCTTCTGATAGAGATGTCGTGAACTTATTCAATGGAATTCTTTCTGCACCGACTAACGTGCAGTCCAATTTTGTGACGCAATTCCAAAACGAAAAGCAACCAGATAACGGTCTTCAATATGCTTGGCATGCCATCGCAGGGTTCGAGTACGACCTTACGAAGAAATTATCCGTGAACGTTGAAGCATACTACAAATACTTCAGCCGTTTGAGTAACATCAATCAAAACAAACTGTACGAAGATGATGATCCGCAGTTTAGCCAAATTGACGATGTTTTCAAAAAAGACTTCATCCTTGAAAATGGAGAATCTTTCGGAGCAGACCTTTTGTTAAAATACACTGACGAACGTTTGTACCTTTGGGGAGTATACTCTTACGGAAACTCGACACGTTGGGATGGATTTGAATTCTACAGACCAGTATTTGACCGTAGACACAATGTGAACCTCGTTGGAACGTACTTGTTTGGAAAGAAAAAAGATCTCGAAGTGAGTGCACGTTGGAACCTTGGTTCTGGTTTGCCTTTCACACCAACAATTGGATTCTTCGAAGAGCAAAACTTCCAAGACGGTGTTGGATCAGATTACGTAACGAACAACCCGAGCTATGTTGGAACAAACTTAGGTAAATTCAATAGTGAACGTCTTCCTTATTACCACAGATTGGATATTACGGTAAAGAAAAGATTCGAATTTAAGAACTCCACATCTATGGAAATCGTAGCGAGTGTAACCAATCTTTACAATTGGAGAAATATTTTCTACGTGAACAGAATTACGAATGAAAAAATTTATCAGTTCCCAATTCTACCAAGTCTTGGTTTGAGCTATAAGTGGTAAAATGATTCTAATAAAAAAAAGGCTTCCAAATAGGGAGCCTTTTTTCGTTTGAGAATGCTTGTTTCCAAGCAAGAGTTATTGAATGAGATAAATGTCGTGCACCTAATGATGCATCCTTTAATTCTTTACCACCATTAACTTGCCCAAGCTTTGAATGCTTTCTGTTGCCGACTGTTTGGGTTTTCAATCGATTTTACTGAGTATTTCATATAGAAATTTCGGTTCACCTCAGGCAGGACGAATGTATACAAGCTTCCTGCTCTAAAAACGGTAAGCGACTTTAAGTCACTGTCAAAATAGTGCAACCACTTGTTTAAATCCTCGCCTGTTTCCACATTGTTAACCGCAACGATTTCGTCTTCCAACATCAAGCCTCCTAATTCAGCAGGCCCTCCTGGGTACATGGCTTTCACGGTGAAACCTCTGTTCGATTTCATTGTTTTGAATCCTAATCGCGCTGCAGAATATCCTTCATCTGGAACATGATCCAATTCCAACCCAAGGGTATCAAGACTTTCTACTAAAAGCGATTCGAAAGGTTTGGCGCCGTGGATATAGTCATTAAAAAGTGTTTCAAATGATTCACCCGCAACCGCTTCAATCGTCTGCTGATAATCTGCCTCTGACACACCCTTTCCTTCTAATGCAAAATTGAAGTACAAACGCTTCATTACTTCATCAAGACCGTATTTGTTTCCCGTTGCGTTGAGGATTTTTACATCCGTAATAAAAGCGATCAAACAACCTTCAACGTATATGCTTACTTTACGACCAGGAGCACCGAGTGAATAGCCATCCAACCAGGTATCAAATGAAGATTCCGCTACAGAATAATTGAAACGTCCAGTGTTGTCAAAGTGTCGCTGCAATTGGACATTGAATTCATTGATGTATTGCTCAAAGTTGAACACCTTGCTTTTGTAAAGGAACAAATCCCCCATATAAGTGGTGACACCCTCGCATAAATAACCAAGTGGCGAATAATTCTCCTTCGTGAAATCATACGGAAACATTTCTACAGGACGGATTGCTTTCACATTCCATGTATGGTACAATTCATGAGAGCTAACGCCCAGTAATTCCTTGTACAAATCACCGAAAACATCGTACGAAGGACCTAATGCGATCACCGTAGATTTTTGATGTTCAACGCCATGATACAGTTTATAGGGAACAATCTGATTGAGAAAATGATATTCCTTCACTGGGAATTCTGCAAACTTTTCAATCTGTAGATCCGTAAATGCCTTAAAATCTTTTATTAAGCGTTCCCAATCTGGTTTTACAAGCCCATTGAACCAAATATGAAAAGTAACTCCATGCGATTCGTACGATTCCTTTTCAAGTCCTGCCGAAGCTATAAATGGAGAATCCAACAATTCTTCTGTGTCTTTCGCGTACCATCGACCATTTTTTGACTCCAGAGAGGTTGCTACTTTGTATGAATCCGGAATTGATAGGAGGATTTCAATTGGTTGATCGAACGTTTCTTTCGTGAAAACACAACAATTCACTGGGTTGACATACAATTGATCTTGATCTAAAAAAGTCGAACCAGCATTGAGTTCGTTAGCGTAATAGTTATAAGTAACGGTGATAGTATCGTGATCTCTCGTGTCGACTTCCCATGAATCTTTCGATATTTTCTTAGAAGCTAATTGTCTATTTTCTGATGAGAGTACCTTGAAGTTTCTGACGTTCTTCGCAAAATTACCCAGCTCATATCGCCCTGGTCGCCAACTTGGAAGTTGAACTACGGTAACCTCTTCTTTAGTCGAGATAACTGCCTTAATTTGAACGTATTGATTGTTTGCTTGTTCTATAGAAAACGTGAATTGATTCATCAAAGTATTGTTTGTTACATGTAAAAAATACCCATTCCTTTGGAATACGTTTCGAATCCAAAAATGGAATTCAAATTATCTCGAAAATAGAAGAAACGATCGAAAAATCAAGACCTAAGCGTACAATTCTTCCTGCTGCGCTGAAATTTTATCGTCTTTCAAATAATCATCGTACGGCATCATTTTATCGATGATTCCGTTCGGTGTGATTTCGATGATTCGATTTGCAACTGTATTCACCAATTCGTGGTCATGAGACGTAAACAAGATGGTCCCTGGGAATTCACTCATCGCGTTATTCAACGCCGTAATAGACTCAAGATCAAGGTGATTTGTAGGTTCATCCATCATTAAGAGATTCGCTTTTGCCAACATCATTTTCGAAAGCATACAACGAACTTTTTCACCTCCAGAGAGTACATTTGCTGTTTTCATGGCCTCTTCACCAGTAAATAGCATTCGACCGAGGAATGTTCTTAAATAAACTTCTTCTTTCTCCTCATCCGTTTGAGCATATTGACGCAACCAATCTATAAGTGGCAATTTAGCTTCAAAGTAATGGTGATTTTCGTTTGGCAGGTACGCCGTTGAAATCGTTGTTCCAAATGTTATCTCACCGGAATCTGCTTTTACATTTCCATTCAGAATTTCGAAAAAGGTCGTCAAAGCCACTGAATTTTTCGAAACGAAGCCAATCTTATCTCCCTTGTTAACCACCAAGGTAAAGTCGTTGATCAACATTTCTCCATCTTCAGAACGTTTTGTCAATCCTTCGATATTCAGGATTTGATTTCCAGCGTCGCGTTCTTGATTAAAAGTGATTCCTGGATATTTTCTACTCGAAGGTTGAATTTCTTCAATATCTAAATTATCCATCATCTTTCGACGACTAGTTGCTTGTTTGGATTTTGCGGCATTCGCAGAGAATCGCGCAATAAATTCTTGAAGTTCTTTCTTTTTCTCTTCTGCTTTCTTGTTTTTATCCGCACGTTGACGAGCAGCCAGTTGAGAAGATTGGTACCAGAACGAGTAATTTCCAGTAAAAATATTGATTTTACTAAAGTCGATATCGCAAATATGCGTACAAACAGTATCAAGGAAGTGACGGTCGTGAGATACAACAATCACTGTATTTTTAAAGTCCAAAAGGAAGTCTTCCAACCAAGAAATTGTCGTTAAATCAAGGTCATTCGTCGGCTCATCAAGAACCAATACATCTGGATTTCCAAATAGAGCCTGTGCAAGTAACACCCTTACCTTCAGATCATTGGATAGCTCCTCCATTTTCATGTAGTGCTTTGATTCATCGATTCCAAGATTGGAAAGAAGTGCGGCAGCATCTGTTTCAGCATTCCATCCTTCGAGGTCCGCAAATTCTCCTTCCAAAGTAGCTGTTCGCATTCCATCTTCATCAGTAAAGTCTGCCTTCGCGTACAAAGCATCTTTCTCCGTCATAATTTCATACAAACGAGTATGCCCCATAATCACGGTGTTCAAAACTTGATTGTCATCAAACTCGAAGTGATCTTGTTTCAATACCGCCAATCGTTTACCAGGCTCTAAAGAAATTTGCCCTGTTGTTGGGTCTTGATCTCCAGTCAAAATTTTCAGGAAAGTCGATTTACCCGCACCATTGGCACCGATAACTCCGTAACAGTTTCCATTTACGAATTTTACATTGACATCATCGAATAGAACGCGCTTTCCGAATTGAAGTGATAAATTATTAACAGCTAACATTTACATTGAATTTTGCTGCAAAGATAGTGTTTTGAGACTGTTCGCACCAATTAAACCTAAAAAGACAACGAAATCAGATAATCTGTTGTATTATTTTGCCTGACGGACATCTGTTCGAAAGAACAAATCGCTAGCGCATCCATTTCAAATTTACGGCATACATGGCGACGAAGATGCCTGAGAGCAACAAACTTATGATAATCAAGAATGTAGGAATGACACTTGGTGAAATGAAAAAGTAGTAAGACGCTGCACTGAGGAGTGAATAACCAATATATATATGAAAACCATTTTTATTTCCCTTAAGCATCATAATTACCGAGAAAATTCCAAGAATTGTAATCAAAAGTCCTGAAATACCGATTCCATAAAAGTTTTCATTGGAACGAATCGTCATGATTTTAAACTTCTCGAAGGTCGGCTTCCAGCTCTCCATTTGTTTGGATTCCAATTCGTCGATTGTCTTATCCATCGCTTTCAATGAGACCGCCATTTCTTGATCAGAACTCGGCCCTAATACTAATTGACCAGCACCTGTAAGCACGCTCAAACCCATCCATGTAAAGCTGAGAATACAGAGCACTAATAAAAATACGGGACGATCCTTTGGAATTTCTGTCATTTCTAGTGGTTAATGCCTTGTTTAACGAATTTCACACTTGCTTTCATTAGTTTGTGAGAATATGCATCTTGTTTTATAAAGGAAACATTTTTACGGAAGTCCTCGCGCAATTTCTCCAATTTTTCTGAAGACTTCTCGTCTCTAAAGTCCATCGCTTGAGCAGCATTCAGCAATTCAATTCCTTGAACCGAGTAACAATTTTCAACTACGCGGTACAGTTTTGTTGCGGCATTGGCTCCCATACTAACATGATCTTCTTGACCATTGCTAGATTCGATACTATCAACGCTAGCAGGTGTACACAACTGTTTATTCTGACTAACAATACTCGCAGCGGTGTACTGTGGAATCATGAACCCAGAATTTAACCCCGGTTCTGCCACTAAGAAGGCTGGTAATCCGCGTGTTCCAGAAATCAACTTGTACACACGCCGTTCAGAAATACTGGCCAATTCCGACAGGGCTATCGCGAGAAAATCCATGCTAATCGCCAGTGGTTGACCGTGAAAATTACCTGCCGAAACAACATCGTCTTCTTCTCTAAAAACCGTTGGATTGTCTGTTACTGCATTGATTTCTCTCTCCACAATTGTTGCACAGTAATCAATAGCATCCTTCGAAGCGCCATGAACTTGTGGAATACAGCGGAAAGAATAAGGATCTTGAACATGCTCTTTTTTTCGTGCGATCATTTCACTTCCAGAGAGGAGTTCTCGCATCATCTCGGCTGTTTCAATTTGTCCTTTCTGATTTCGAATCTCATTCACGTTTGACTGAAATGGATTTAATCGACCGTCATAAGCCTCCAAAGAAAGTGCTGCTACCGAGTTGAACTGACGCCAAAGTTTGAGGGCATTACTAACGGAAAATGACGCATACGCACTCATGAATTGAGTACCATTTAGCAATGCTAGCCCTTCTTTTGATCTAAGAACAATTGGGTCAATTTTGAAAAGACTTTGCATCTCTTCTGCTGAATATGCGATTCCCATGTGGCGCACTTCTCCTTCTCCTAAAATCGGTAAAGACAAATGAGCTAATGGCGAAAGATCTCCTGAAGCACCAAGGCTACCTTGCTCGTATACAACAGGTAAAATGTCATTATTAAAAAAGAACAAGAGTCTCTCCACCGTTGCAACCTGAGCACCTGAATTACCATGTGAAAGTCCTAAGGCTTTCAATAAAAGCATTCTTCGTATAATTTCAGCAGGCACCTCTGCCCCCATCCCACAAGCGTGTGAAAGAACGAGATTTCGCTGTAATTGCTCCAAGTCATCTTTTGATATGGCAGTATTACACAATGATCCGAACCCCGTGTTGACTCCATAAATCAAATCATCATTACTCTGAACTTTTTGATCTAAATAATCACGGCAAGCCTGAATCTCATTTTTCACGTCTTCGCTCAAAGAAACCTTTGCTCCTGATGCGATTATCGCGTCGACTTGCTCTAGTGTGACCCATTCATTTGTAATGATATAGTTGTTCATAATTACGATCTCAAATATTTGTAAAGTGATGCTGGTTCTATGTCTGATTGTTCCCCACTATCCATGTTTTTAATACTGAGAACACCATTTTCAATTTCATTCTGCCCTACCAAAGCTACGAATTTAACCCCTCGGTCGTTTGCGTATTTCATCTGCTTGTTCATCTTCGCTGACTTCGGATAAATTTCAGAGGAAACGCCCTGATTTCGGAGCATTTTAATAATTGGTAAGCAATGATCCGCTTCCGTTTCGCCAAAATTGATAAAGAGTAATTCGAGACGGTTATCAACAGACTCTGGAAATAAGTCCAATTCTTCCAAAACTAGATAAATACGATCTGCCCCAAAAGAAATACCGACACCGGACATATCTTTCATTCCGAAAATCCCAGTCAAATCATCGTAGCGACCTCCACCACAAATACTTCCAATGTTTACACCGTTTGCTTTCACTTCGAAAATAGCACCTGTGTAGTAATTCAATCCTCTTGCTAATGTGACATCGAACTCCACTTTGGCATTTCGAACACCCAAACGTTCGGTTTGATCAAAGATATATTCGAGTTCCTGAATCCCTGTCTGACCGATTTCTGAATTCTCAAGAAATGATTTCATTTGTGATAATCGCTCTCGGGTATCTCCAGAAATAGCAAACAGTGGGCGAATTTTGTCGATTGCGGCGTCCGATATTCCTTTCTCAGAAAGTTCTTTAATCACGCCATCAAGACCAATTTTATCTAGTTTATCAATTGCCACGGTGATATCCACCAATTTCTCTGACTCACCACTAATCTCGGCGATTCCAGACAATATTTTTCGGTTATTGATTTTTATCGTAAAATCCGATATTTTCAGATTGGAAAGTACTTCATCAAAAAGTTGGACAAAATCGAGCTCATACAAAAGAGAGTCACTCCCTACCACATCAGCATCGCACTGATGAAATTCCTGATACCGTCCAGCTTGAGGTCTATCCGCTCTCCAGACGGGTTGTATTTGGTAGCGTTTGAATGGAAAGGAAAGCTCGTTTTGGTGTTGAACCACAAATCGCGCAAATGGAACAGTTAAATCATAGCGCAGCGCTTTTTCTGAAAGGGAATTAGAGAATCGTGCAAAATTACCATCCTCCAAAGCTTTGATGTCGGCATCTTTAACTTTATCTCCATTTTTAAGAATTTTAAAAATTAGACGATCGCCTTCTTCTCCATATTTCCCTAAAAGCGTTGAAGAAAGCTCGAAAGATGGTGTTTCAATCGGCGAAAATCCAAATGCTTCAAAGGACTTTTTAATGGTATCAAAAATGTACTCTCGTTTTGCTACGACAGCAGGAAGAAAGTCACGAGTTCCTTTCGGAGTTGAAGGTTTTTGCGCCATAAGATCAAATTTGCGGCAAAGTTAGTTATTAATTAAAAAAACAGAAATGAAATAGAATCAGATCCCGGATTTACCAAGCCATCTTAAGACATTGTCCGACCAAATCGCGTCTGCTTCTGTTTGCGAAAGAATATCAGCTTCTACAGCAAAGTCAATCACACGACCCGGATATGAATTAGCGACTCCTTCCATTTCTCCGAGCGGATAAGGATCATCTAGACCTGCCACAATTTGTGGAGTTCCTACGCGAGTTTTCAGCAATTGCAACGTGTAGGAATCGTGTACAAGTGTGTCAAAAAATAGATTCGGATGTCCCAAAGCTGCTCTTGGATCCTTAGTATTCTCAAACAAATCGGGTCGTCCGTCAAAACCTTGTAGTCTTCGTCCGTAATTCGCCTGACCGAGCATACAGCCGTGAGCGAAGCACGTTCTAACATTGGGAAATCGTTCGATAAAATCTTTTAGGACGTAGAAATGCAAGGTATCGGCAGTTTGAGCCATCATCCAAACAAGATGAAATCTCCAATACGCATCTTTCAACTTCACCATTTTTTCTCCGTCGTATGGATGTATTTCAATGGCGAGTCCATATTCGTTTGCCAATTCGAAAATGGGCAGTGAATCGTCATCTGCGACTGACACCCATTCATCATGTTTATTGAGAAAGTGCGAAGGCAAGCACAGTAGTTTAAGGTTGAGCTCTTCGACGCATCTTTGCATTTCGTTTAAGGCATCGTCTATGTATAAAGGCTGCACTACGAATCCACAGGTAAATTTATCAGGTCTTCTCTCCTGCACGCTTGCATTGAAGTCGTTCTGCCAACGAATCGCATCATGTGCGTCTTGCCGACTCCATCCGTTACAATAAATTTGAGATAAGTTAAGCATTACTCCGTGGTCGATCCCATATTTCTCCATCCAAATCAATTTCTCATCAAAGAAAAAACTAGGATCTGTTATCGGTCTTGCCCAGTCACCTTGTCGCATGAACTTTCGGTCGTCATCTATCCAAAATAATTTTTTGTCCTTCATGAACTTTGGAATTTCATGCGGTTCTGGTAGGATGTGCCCGTGTCCGTTTATTTTAAGTTTACTCATAGTTTCGAAGCTGTACGCGAATTTAGTCAAATGGAAATTGAGAGCATAAAAAATGCCCTCCGAATATCGAAGGGCATTTAGAATATTTGAAGATATCGGAATTACTTCACGATAACTCTTTGAATCATTTTATTGTTTTCTGACTCGATAACTACCGTATAAGTTCCAGTAGCTGCACCAGAAAGGTCAATCTTAAATGTGCTTTCATTCGCTTGATTCGCTAGAACCACACGACCAGTAACATCTAAAACTGCAACCTTGTAATCGTTAGAAGTTTCATTGATCAATTGAACATTGAAGATTCCTTCGCTTGGGTTAGGATACACTAAGAACGTTGAATTGCTTAACTCATCGATTCCAATATTTCCATCTCCAACACAGAAAGTTACTGTTTCAGAGAAAGTAAACGCTCCATTTGCAGCCTGCATTGAAGCCAATACAGTTCCTAAACCATCTTCGATAGAGTAATCTCCGTCTGTATTACATCCAGTAACTGAAGAACCGTTGATTCCATCACCGTAAGCATCCCAAAGTGTGAATTCATAACATCCATTTGCCAAACACCAAACTTCAGTGATTGTTGTTTCATTTGGGTAAGCCCCTGGATCTGTTACTGCTGTCCCTTGTGTTGCAGTAACAGGTAGTGTTACGTTATTATTTCCACCGCTGTAAACTAAAAGGTTATTGTCATCGTACAATTCGTAGACAGACTCCTCACCGTAGCAATCAGTATCAAAAATGAATGAAATTGATTGTCCAGATGGCGTCAAAGTAAAGCTTGAAGCATCTCCGTCATTTGATCCATTTGTATCTGTGTTACCATTTGGAACACTTGTAGATGAATTAAACGTGTGATTCCCAGCAGTAGATGTCATTGCAGGCAATGTTACTGTAGTTGACCCTCCAACTCCTAAAGAACCCGTCCAAGAGTACGTTTGAGTTCCTGAACCATCTACGTCAAATGTCAACGTGAATGATGAAACGCTGTTCGTACCGAAATTCGCAACAGTCACTTCTGGAGTGAATGTCGAACCACAAATTGTTCCGTTTGGAGAAACGATAGCAGTTACACCAACATCATCAGGGTTATTTGCCAAAGTACAAGCCATAGAAGAACCTAGGCTAGATCTACGAGGAGAAACAGACATAACCGTTTGCATTCTCGTTTTTTGATCTGCAGTATACGTATCCATACAAGCATCATTCGTATAATCCATATAGTTTTCAACCATATCTACAGAACTACAGCTCGTTGTGTTTGGACAACCAAAGTTTGATCCGTCAGAATCAGGAGTATCGTTACAGAAGTCACTCGCTCCACATCCACCGTCACCCCAAATATGACGAAGTCCTAACCAGTGACCAGCCTCATGAGTTAACGTACGTCCCAAGTTGTAAGGTGAACCACCAGGGAAAGGACTTGAAACAGAACCTACTGTGCTGTACAGGATTACACAACCATCTGTGTTAGCTCCTCCATTGTTCGTGTTCATCCCAGCCAATCCTGAGTTATTCGGAAATTGTGCGTATCCAAGTAAGCCTCCTGACAAGTTTGCTACCCATACATTGAAATAATCATTTGGATTCCATATAGTTGCAGCTTTCATGGAGTTATCAAAATCATTACTAGAGAATGGTCCTTGACCGTATTGAGTTATACGGTTAATTCCTGGCTCAGCCAAAAGCGTTCCATTTTCATCAATCACTGCAGCACAGAATTGAATCTCTGTATCTGCTGACTGTGGGTATGAACTACCTGCTAAATCGCCAAAATCTATATTTAATTGATCAATTTGCGCCTGAACCTGAGCAGCTGAAATATTTTCAGCACCAGAACCATCCGTAAAGACATGGAAAATTACTGGAATAGTATACTGAACCTTTTTGGCTGTACCATTCGCTTGATTTGCTTTGTAGATTGCGATTTGTTTCTGAAGTATTGCCTCTTCCTCATCTAGAGTTAACATTCCTGGATTGTTCGCACGCAATATGGAATCTGCTTCCATGGTATGACAACGAATGTTACCATCTGGACCTGGAACCGATTTGTACGTTATGCCGTGGTTGTGGTCATGTTTCGCTGGTTTCTTTGCTTCTTGCGCAAAAACCCCAAGCTGAAAGGAGAGAATACCCAATAAGAGTGCCCCCTTTAAAGAGTTTAGTTTCATAGTTTCACAATTTTAGTAAAGTTTAAGGCACGAATTTAATAAATCCTTCAACCAAAAACAAAAGAGATTTCTTGATTCCTTCACTTTTTGTTTTTTTCAAAAGATTTCCGTGAAATGAAAAAGGGAAGCAAATGCTTCCCTCTTCATAATTTATACGTTTTCGATTATTGTTTCACAATTCGTGAATGGAATTGATGACCATCCGCTATTATTTCAACTGAATACACACCTCTCGCAAAATCGCTCAAATCGAATTGCACGATTCCCTCAATCTTGGATAATTCTGCAACAAGTCTTCCACTTCCATCATATAATTTCACAGATGAAAGAGAAGCATAAGTACTTGAGATGTAAACTATATCTGTTGTCGGATTCGGATACACCGATATTCCATTCTCAATCAACTCTGCAATTCCTGAACAATCTTCAACTACAATGTTGGATTGAGCGCTCGAAGCACATCCGTTTCCATCCGTATAAGAATACGTAATTCCGAACGTCCCTGAACCTGCCGTAGAAGGTGTAAACATATTTGATGCAACCCCCGTACCAGAATACGTTCCTCCCATTGGAGAACCACCAGACAGTGTAAAAGGATCAGCCTGCTCACAAACTGTATCAAGTGGAGTAAACGTAACGACAGGTAAATCATTCACCACTACATCAACTGCTGAAGATGTTGCAGAACAACCATTTCCATCCGTGTAAGTCACATCATAGCTACCTGTTGTAAAAACTGTTATCGCGCTAGAAGTCTGACCTGTTGACCAAACATTAGTTCCAAGTTGGTCAGATGTCAATTGTACAGAATCGCCTTCACAGAACGTAGTTGATCCATTTGTGTTGATCGTTGGTGCTGTTGGTAATGGATTCACTGTTACTGGTGTCGCAGCCGATGTTGCAGAACAACCATTACCATCTGTGTAAGTCAAACTGTAGTTTCCAGTTGTTGAAACAGTGATTGTAGATGTTGTTTCACCTGTTGACCAAACATTCCCTGTCAATTGAGAAGATGTCAAGTCCACTGATCCACCCGCACAGAACGTTGTTGATCCACTTGCGCTGATCGTAGGTGCTGTTGGTGTTGGATTCACTGTTACTGGTGTCGCAGCCGATGTTGCAGAACAACCATTTCCGTCTGTGTAAGTCACACTGTAGTTTCCGCTTGTTGAAACGGTAATTGTTTGTGTCGTTTCACCTGTCGACCAAACATTTCCTGTCAATTGAGATGATGTCAAGTCCACTGATCCACCCGCACAAAACGTTGTTGATCCACTTGCGTTGATCGTTGGTGCTGTTGGTAATGGATTCACTGTTACTGGAGTTACCGCAGATGTTGCAGAACAACCAGACACATTCGTGTGAGTTACACTGTAGTTTCCGCTTGTTGAAACGGTAATTGTTTGTGTCGTTTCACCTGTCGACCATACATTACCCGTTGCGTACGAAGAAGTCAAATCCACAGATCCTCCAGCACAAAACGTCGTTGATCCGCTAGATGTAATTATAGGTGTTACAGGTGGTGTTGGGTCTGTTAATGACTGAATTAAAGCATTCGAAGGACAAGCATTATCAAAAGATATGTTGTAAGAACCTGCTGTTAAAGTGTTAATTGTGTATGGTAACGTAACCACTCCACTATTCCCAGAAGAGGTTCCAGTCCATGAAACTATTCCCGTCCCAGAACCTGTAATTTGTATCGAACCTGTTGCGGTCGCACATGTATTCGGATCATTTACTGTTCCAACTGAGATCACTGGATTTGGGTTCACTGTTACTGGTGTCGCAGCCGATGTTGCAGAACAACCATTTCCATCCGTGTAAGTCACACTGTAGTTTCCAGTTGCTGAAACAGTGATTGTAGATGTTGTTTCACCTGTTGACCAAACATTCCCTGTCAATTGAGAAGATGTCAAGTCCACTGATCCACCCGCACAGAACGTTGTTGATCCACTTGCGCTGATCGTAGGTGCTGTTGGTGTTGGATTCACTGTTAATGGTGTCGCAGCCGATGTTGCAGAACAACCATTTCCATCCGTGTAAGTTACACTGTAGTTTCCAGTTGCTGAAACAGTGATTGTAGATGTTGTTTCACCTGTTGACCAAACATTCCCTGTCAATTGAGAAGATGTCAAGTCCACTGATCCACCCGCACAGAACGTTGTTGATCCACTTGCGTTGATCGTTGGTGCTGTTGGTAATGGATTCACTG